>JACCDO010735790.1_pt1 | contig 211691 bp, 175 predicted proteins | sample 7446101 | NCBI WGS metagenome assembly JACCDO01 (sample SAMN15323440, study PRJNA562643) | freshwater metagenome | isolation source: river surface water | place: USA:Blue River Watershed | collected 2017-08-16
TAGTTGAATCATATATAATATTTTAATTACATTTAAATATGAATCAACACGAACTTGTAACTCTTGCTAATTTTAAAATGCCTTTTGGTAAATACAAAGATCAATTACTCCTTTTTATTCCTGAATCCTATCTAATTTGGTTACTTAATCATGGAAATTTAAATGATAGTTTGAAAACTAAAATACGATTGATTAAAGAAATTAAGGATAATGGATTAGAATAGGTACTTTACTTACTTTATCGCTCTTTCATTAAATAAAAGGTAACCATAGGTAAATAATAGATTAATTGGATTTTTTTGTTGTGGAAAATAATTTGCGGTTAATCTAATCGGACCAACTGGTGAACTATAGATTAAACTTGTTGAAAATAAATATTCTGAAAATAATTTTGCTTTTTCATAATACAAACTAATATCATTTGTTTTGTTTAGATTTCTAAATGGTTGATATAGATAGATATCTGTTCTGAGATCAATATTTTTATAAATAGAAAAAATATTATTAACTCCTAAACCAATAAATTTTGTGCTTCTATATTCCGGTAAAAATAATGTTTGACAATCTGGGAAAGGTGAAAATTCTTGAAGACTTAAAAGAGATGCTGTATAATTAGCAAAAAGAGATTGTGTAGAAAATGTTGATTTACAGTGTAAACCAAAATGATAATTTTTGTGATTTATAATAAATTTTTGAATTTCAAATTGGCCAACAATCCATGAATGATTTTTGAATATGATGTATTTATTAGATGCAGTTGAGCCAGATTCACTATCTTCTAAACCTTTTACATATTTAATTTTTAATGAATATAGTTCTCCACTACTTGCGAATTGTTTTCTATTAAGTGTATTTATTTCTGTATGAACTTTTAAACAATAGCCATTAAATCTTGTAAAATCAGAAGTATCCTTTGATGTAAAGTTTATAGTTTGGTAGTATTTATCAATAATATCAAATTTTCGATAATCTAATATAAATTTTCCATTATTACCAAGTGGTGTTTTAATTAGTGCACCAAAATAATTTTCATTTTGAATTATAAATGAAGGTTTTACATCTTCAAAGAAACTAGATAAACTTTTATAATAGTCCCATCTGTTTATTACATAATAGGATTGTAATGTTATGGGTATCTTTGTTGGAAATGTTAGGCTACCAATTATTTTAGCAGATCCATAAAACTTTCCAAAATATGATTCAGCCTTGATATAATAATCTCTTTTATGTATTCTGTTGATTTTAATTCCTAAATAGCCTGTATTTATTGATCTAGAAGAAAATAATCCACCTACTTCAAAGGTTAACTCTTTTGATTTTCTTGAATTTAATAAAAGTTTGTATGTACTATCTTTGAGTAATTTAAATGAAGGATATAAAAAGTCAACTCCTGGATTTTCAGATAAACGAAAATAGTGTTTTGCAAAAGTTGTACTATCAAGTATTGATTTATTCGGTAAAATACTTTTTTTAATAAAATATTCAGATGAAAAATTTGTGTTTTCTGTTTCAACAGCTGAAATGATTATTTTTCTACCAATTTGATTGAATTTTGATCTTCTTTCATTTAATTTTTCTAAGTTTTCTATACGTTTGATATGTCTTCTTAGTGAATCAATAATCTTTATAGTTTCATCATAGCCTGATTGTATAGCTTTATCTATTTCATTAAAATTAAAAGTGGTGATTCCTGTTTTTGGTGTAATTATAATTCCTTTTTTTTCAGGGATTGAATAATTAGTTGGTGTTACAGTCATGTTTATTATTTGACTTAAAATATCTGTTTCTGATGGAGGAGAAGCATTTGAGGACACATTACTACCAATGATAAAGTCAGGATTAAAAGAGCTCTCCATAATATTGCTAGGGAAATTATTATATAAACCTCCATCAAATAACAATTGATTATTAATTTTAATCGGTTGAATAAAAAAAGGATAAGTCATAGATGCTCTAACTGCCTCGTTTAATTTTCCAGAATTTAATAAAACTGATTTCTTAGTTGTGATATCAGAAGCTACACATTGAAAAGGCACCAATAATTTTGAGAAATCATTGTTAACATATTCACTTACAGTCCCTAAATAAACCAGTATTTGATAATCTAATAGAGTTGAATTTTTAAATTTTGTAGGTAATATTCGCTGATTTAAGCTATCGAGTGAAATTCCAAATGAAATAATATCTGCATCTTCATCTTCATTATAAAATAAAAATTTATTGTGTGATTCTAAAGTACCATCAGCAATTGTTTTAAAACGATCACTTTTAACATATCGCTCAATTTCTAAGGGACTATAACCAGAGGCATACATTGCGCCAACGAGTGCACCTGAAGAAGCACCAGTAATATAATCTATAGGAATACGATTTTCTTCAAGTGCTTTTAAAACACCAATATGAGCAAATCCCATTGCTCCTCCTCCACTAAGAACTAGACCTACTTTTTGGGTAAAAGATTGAAAACTTAATAATAAAAATAAAAGAATTAAAAATTGTTTCAATTTATATTTTTCAAAGTTTATAGAAACGAATATAGTAAAATTATAGGATTAAAACCTTTATTGTATCTTTGAATTGAAATCAAATGTTCATGGAAAAAATTAAAATCACGTTGAAGACTTTTTTTGGTCTTGAAAATGTGTTAAAAGAAGAATTAGCTGAATTAGGATATACAAGTGTTGAAATTCAAAATCGTGCTGTTCAGTTAGAAGGAAATTGGAAAGATGTTTATTTTTTAAATTTACATGTGAGCTGTGCTATAAATGTATTAGTTGAGCTTAAGAAGTTTAGGATCAATGAAGAAAAGGATTTATACAAAGAATGTATGAAGATCAAATGGAATAAACTTTTTGATGCCTCTAAAACATTTGCAATTCGTGGTTCTGTTCATTCTCGTATTTTTTCACATTCTCAATATCCTTTTTTATTAGTGAAAGATGCAATTGTTGATACCTTTAGTAATGAGGAAAATACACGACCTGATGTGAATACTAAATCTCCTCAAGTTGCTTTTGATTTATATATTAAAGAGAATTTTGTTACAATTTCATTAAATACAAGTGGCGTTCCTTTATTTCAACGTGGTTATAGAACAGAAACAGGTGATGCACCTTTAAATGAAGTATTAGCAGCTGGTATGATAAGACTTTCAGGTTGGAATCGAAAATCAACCTTTGTGGATCCTTTTTGTGGATCCGGAACTTTGTTGATTGAAGCAGCCTTTTTAGCCGCTGGAATTCCTTCGAATATTGAGAGGCAACATTATGCATTTAAAAACTTTAATAATTTTGATGTTGCTTTATGGGAAGAAATTTATAGTGCTGCAAACAAACGATGTAATGAGTTAGATTTCGAAATAATTGGCTCTGATAAAGAACCAGAAATGATTGTAAAAGCCAGAAGAAACCTAAGAGGTCTTCCTATTTTAAAATTAATTTCTTTTAAATCAGCTTCTTTTGATGAATTAGCTAAACCAGAAAAAGGAGGTGTGTTAATTTGTAATCCACCTTATGGCGAAAGGATTGGTGATAGGGTAGAAGAGTTGTATGGTTATTTGGGTGATTGGTTTAAAAAAGAAATGAAAGGCTTTGATTGTTGGGTAATTTCTTCTAATGAAGAAGCACTAAAGAATATTGGTTTAAAACCGGATAAGAAAATCAAACTTTTTAATGGTGATTTAGAGTGTTCTTTCAGAAAATATAGAATTTTCGAAGGATCTAGAAAAGATTTTGTAATTAGTCAAAAATAAGTTGAATTAACTAGTTATTTTAATTAAAAATTTGACTAGTTAATTTTATTATTCGTTCATACCTTTTCCATTGAAAATAGCTTCTTTAGTTTTTTGTATTCTTGAAATTTTTGTAGCACTTTGTTTAGCAGAAGAATAATATATCAAATAAGCTTTTTGTCTTCCTGGTGTTAATGAATAAAATGCATTTTTAAAAGCAATATCTGATTTAAATTCTTGATTTAATTCTTCAGGCATTGGATAATCTTCTACTTTTTTAGATATTATTTTTACACCAGATTGTTCAATTTCAATAGCTTCTTTAATATATTCAGTAATAGTATTTTCTAACTCAATTATTCTATCAATATTTTTAAATCTTATAAACCTAGACGAATTTGAATTTTCACCAGGCATTTCAAGTATTGCTCTTGGATCTTTCAATAGAGCACCTTTCATGAAGTTTATGATACATGATTCTTTGAATGCAGATACTATGAGTATATTTTTCCCATTAATTGTATAACAGGGTTGTTTCCATTTTAATTCTTCAGTCAATCCACTATTCAAAGCGATCTGTCTTAAAGCTTGAAGTTCTAATTTCCAAGTGTGTACCTTACAAGCAGCTGTTTTATATAATTTACAACGACCACAACCATCTATAAAAAATAAATCAACTAATGGAGAAGTTTGCATATCAAATTTATCTTGTTTCTTTTATAGCTTGTAAAATAATTTCACCAGCTTTTATCATTTCTAATTCACTTATATTCAATGGTGGAGATAGTCTAAAGCTATAAGGATGTGATAAAAACCAAAAACTTATTAATCCTAATTCTAGACATCTTTTAACCACTTTTTCTACTCGTTCAAATGATTCCATATCAAAAGCATACATCATCCCAACTCTTCTTATCTCCTTGATTTCATCTTCATTTGAAAGCATTTTTTCAAGGATAGAAGCAATTCGTTCTACTTCGTTAAAATCAATTTCATTCGTTAAAACATGTAAAAAAGCATTCGCCGAGGCACAAATTACAGGATTCCCACCAAATGTCGTGATGTGACCTAACATAGGGTTATAAGTAAACTCCTTAAGATTATTACGTGATGAAACTAGGGCTCCAATTGGTAAACCTCCCCCCAAAGCTTTTCCTAGGGTTAATACATCAGGAATAATACCTGATCGTTCGAATGCAAACGTACTACCTGCTCGGCCCATTCCACACTGTATCTCATCAAAAATTAATAAAGCACCCGTTTCATTACATTTATTTCTTAATGCTATTAAAAATTCGTAAGAACTTTCTCTTACTCCTGCATCTCCTTGGATTGTTTCAATGATAACACCTGCAGTTTTAGAAGTTATTTTCTCTAAATCATTGATATTATTATGTTTTAAAAATCTGATTTCAGGCAAAAGAGGTCTGAATGCTTGTTTTTTGATTTCATTTCCAGAGATACTTAATGAACCATGTGTACTACCGTGATAGGAACCTCGAAAAGAAACTATTTCAGTTCTACCAGTGACTCTTTTAACTAGTTTAATTGCTGCTTCATTTGCCTCTGTTCCAGAATTAACCGGATAAACACAATTTAAGTTTTCAGGTAGTAATGATATTAATTTTTTAGAAAATGATAACGTGCTATCTTGAATAAATTCACCATACACCATTACGTGCATGTGTCTGTCAATTTGATTTTTTATTGCTTTTATAATAGTTGGGTGACTATGTCCAACATTACTAACCGCAACACCAGAAATCATATCCATATAGGATTTTCCTGATTTATCGAAAATGTATATCCCTTTAGCCGAATCAACTTCTATCAGATATGGATAAGGATTTGTTTGACCCTGAATTTTCAAAAATAAATCCTTATCCATATGTAGTTTTTTATTTTTTGCGAGAAATTACTTTTTCAGAAGCTAAAACAATATCAGCCGTATCAATGTGGTATTTTGTCATTAATTCCATAGGGGTACCGCTTTCACCAAAACTATCATTTACAGCTACAAATTCTTGTGGTACTAGTAAGTTTTTAGTAATTACTTGAGCTACAGATTCTCCTAAACCACCTGCCATCATATGTTCTTCAGCGGTAACTACACATTTTGTTTTATTTAATGATTTTAATAAAGTGCTCTCGTCTAAAGGTTTGATAGTGTGCATATTGATTAATTCAACTGAAATTCCCTTTTCTTCAAGAATTCTGGCTGCTTCAATTGATTTCCAAACCATGTGGCCGCAAGCAACTATTGTAACATCAGAACCTTCTATTAGTACATCTGCTTTTCCGATTTCAAATTTTGCATCAGGTCTAACAAAAATAGGCATGACCGGTCTTCCAAATCGAAGATATACAGGACCTTCATAATCAGCAATTGCTATTGTCGCTTGTTTTGTTTGGTTAAAATCAGCAGGAACAATTACAGTCATATTTGGTAACATTTTCATCATACCAATATCTTCTAAAATTTGATGTGTTGCACCATCTTCTCCTAAAGTTAATCCAGCATGAGATGCACAGATTTTTACGTTTTTGTTAGAATATGCAACAGATTGTCGAATTTGATCATATACTCTTCCAGTAGAGAAGTTGGCAAAAGTTCCAGTGTATGGAATTTTACCACCAATGGTCATTCCTGCTGCCATACCAATCATATTAGCTTCTGCAATACCAACTTGAAAAAAACGCTCACTACAATCTTTTGCAAAAGCATCCATTTTTAATGAACCTGTTAAATCAGCGCATAGCGCTACAACATTTTCATTTTTCATACCTAATTCATGAAGTCCTTCTCCAAAACCAGAGCGAGTATCTTTATTACCAAAAATTTCAAATTCTATCATAATACAAATTTATAAATTTAATGAAGTTGTTTTGTTTGAAAATATTCTAAAATTTTGAGTATAAGTATAGACAGTTGATTTTATATTTTTTTGTCTATAAACAACTCTATATTGTCCTGGTTGTAGATACCATTGCCCACTCGTTGTTTGCTGATTTAGATTACAAACCCAATCCCAGACTCCATTGTCTTGAAGCACGAAAATTTGACCAACGGTCAGATTTGAACATTTGTACGTAAATAAACCGGGAGCTTCTATATCAATATTATAAGTTCCAGACTGTGTAACCTTTACCTTATGATAAGAACGTGGGAGAGTCAATACTTCTGCTAAGTAATTACCAACTATATATTTATCTACAGTATTAATGTCTTGAACGTTAATTGTTTTATGATCATTTTCTAAAGTAATACGTGTTTCGATTTCATGTGGTTTATTACCATTAATCAGATTCGTTTTTATAAATCCTTGAGGAGCATCTACAATAATTGTATTGTGAGTATTTTTTTTGATACTAATATCTTTGAGTTCAACTTTCGGAGTAGTATTTACCAATAAATCATATTTTATATTTGGATCTATAAAAAGTGTGTCAGGGTTATTAAATCGATTTAAAGTATGTATATAAGTATATTTTAAGTCTGTTGTTCCTGCTTTATACAAGAACATGGTAACATCTGTCTCAGATGGTTTTCTAGTAATGTCGTTTAAGTTAATTTGAACAGTTGTATTTACAAGTGCTTTTGAAACTACATTCTTTAGAGCATTTTTGAATGCAGTTTTAGACTCTGCCTCAGAATAACTACCGATACATTTAAATTGTTCTAAATAACTTAAATCTAAGCCTAATCCAATTACAAACGGTGTAATTCCGATTTTTTTATCGTGTAATTTTTTTGCTATTACGCAAGGGTCATTATCACATGCCTCAAGTCCATCAGTAATTAAAATAATTATATTTCTAGCATTATAGTCAGGGAAATCTTCTGCAGATGCTTCAAGAGATCTGGCGATTGGTGTAGTTCCTTTAGCTTTGATCGTTTTAATGTAACTTTTAATTTTATCAAAATTGTCTTGACCAAAAGGTACTTCTAATTTTGTATCATTACAATCTTGAAAAGTTGGAGTTATTGGAGATTGATGACCATAAACTCTGAGTGCAATCTCTAAATTTGCACTTCCTTTTAAGCTATCAACTGATTGTGCAAGCAACTCTTTAGCTGCTTCAATTCTAGTTTGTTCACCCCAAGCTGCATTCATACTATTAGAAGCGTCTAGAATAAACAAGATACGAGTTAGGTTATCTTGACAAAAAGACGTCAAAAGAAAAAAAGAGAATAGTATGGATAAAATCTGCTTCAATTAATAATCACCAAGAGTTTCTTCAAGTTGACTTAATGCATTTGCTAATTGTTCAGGGTTAGGAGCAACTCCATGCCATTTATGACTTCCTTCCATAAAATCAACACCTTTACCCATTTCTGTTTTCATAATAATCACAATGGGTTTACCATTTCCTAATTGATTTTTAGCATTGGTAAGTGTATTTTTTATTTCATCAATATTATGGCCATCCATTTCTAATGTAATCCAACCAAAAGCTTCCCATTTAGCTTTTAAGTTTCCTAACGATAGTACGTCCTCTACATCACCATCAATTTGTCTTCCATTAAAATCGATTGTTGCAATTAGATTGTCAATTTTTTTTGCAGAAGCGTACATTGCAGCTTCCCAAATCTGTCCTTCTTGTAATTCACCATCACCATGTAGAGTAAAAACAGTAGAAGAGTCATTGTTCAATTTTTTTACTTCAGCTACACCGAGAGCGCAAGATAGCCCTTGACCTAAAGAGCCAGAAGCCATTCTTATTCCTGGTAATTTTTTATCTGTACTTGGATGCCCTTGTAATTTTGAGCCTAATCTTCTAAAACCATCTAAATCTTGTATTGGAAAATAACCACTTCTGGCTAATACGCTATACCAAACTGGTGAAATGTGTCCGTTAGATAAAAAGAAAATATCCTCATTGATTCCGTCCATATTAAATGGATTAGGAGAATGTTTCATAGTGTCAAAATACAATACTGTAAGAAAATCGGCACAACCTAATGAGCCGCCTGGGTGACCCGAATTTACTGCTGAAACCATTCGAACAATATCTCTTCTAACTTGAGAGGCGATTCTTTTTAATTCTAGACTTTCCATGTAATAATTTTTAGTCAACAAAAGTAAATATTTTAACTAATAAAATTCTAAATGTTAAAACTTAAACGTGAATTTAATTCAAACTATTTTAACTCTTTTTTTGCTTTTGATGTACCAATCATTTTTGTGATGTAATCTTTATCAGATTTTGGAGATCGTGCAGGTGAATATTCTCTACCATAAAAGATTATTTGTAAGTGAAGTTTATTCCAATATTCTTTTGGAAACAAAGCTTTAGCATCCTTCTCAGTTTGTTTTACACTTTTCCCGTTAGTTATTCCCCATCTTGTTAAGAGTCTGTGAATATGAGTGTCAACAGGAAACATTGGATGACCAAAAGATTGAGACATGACAACAGAAGCTGTTTTATGTCCGACTCCTGGTAATTTCTCAAGTTCCTCAATATCTTCAGGAACTATTCCGTTAAATTTATCAATTAGTATTTGAGATAATATGTGTATTGCTTTTGATTTCTGAGGTGATAAACCACAAGGCCTAATAATCTCTTTAATTTCTTCAATGCTTAATTTAACCATGTCAAAGGGATTGTCCGCTTTATTGAATAATAAAGGAGTAATTTTATTAACACGCTCATCAGTACATTGAGCGGATAATAGTACAGCAATTAACAAAGTGTAAGTATCTTTATGATTGAGTGGAACTGGAGTTTCAGGATATAATTTCTCTAATTCGTTGATTATATAAATTCCTTTTTCTTTTTTTGTCATTTCAAATAAATATTATGTTTCCGTTATATCGTAAATCGAAAGATTCTAAAAATTTTTACCAAATCATAAATGAAAGAGAGTTTTTTCAATTAAAAATTATTGGATCTAAAATTAGAAAATATCATTACATAGTCGATAAATTTCCAGAGATACTGATGATAAAAGAGATGATAGATTTTTCAAACGAATTTTATGAAGAATGCGATCGTAACGATTTTGAATTTAGAGAGCAGAATTCAATTTCAAGTTAAATACAAGTTTTTAATTATTTTTGCAAAATTCAAATGAGTAGTTCTAATATTATGTCAAACAAAAAAGTTGCTTTTATTACTGGTGTTACAGGTCAAGATGGAGCATATTTAAGTGAGTTTTTATTAAAAAAAGGGTATATCGTTCATGGTTTAAAAAGAAGATCTTCTTTATTTAATACAGATAGAATCGATCATCTTTATCAAGATCCACATACTGAAAATAAGAATTTTATACTTCATTATGGTGATTTAACAGATAGTACGAACCTGATAAGGTTAATTCAACAAATTCAACCAGATGAAATCTACAATTTAGCAGCGATGAGTCATGTTGCTGTTTCATTTGAGACACCAGAATATACAGGAAATGCCGATGGATTAGGTACCTTGAGAATATTAGAAGCTGTTCGTTTACTTGGATTAGAAAAAAAGACGAAAATATATCAGGCTTCCACTTCAGAATTATATGGTAAAGTTCAGGAAGTACCACAAACTGAAACTACACCTTTTTATCCAAGAAGTCCTTATGCTGTAGCAAAAATGTATGCATATTGGATAACTGTTAATTACAGAGAGGCTTACGGGTTGTATGCTTGCAATGGGATTTTATTCAATCACGAATCACCCATCAGAGGAGAAACGTTTGTAACTAGAAAAATCACGAGAGCCACTTCTAAGATTGCGCTTGGACTTCAAGACAAGCTGTATTTGGGTAACTTGGATGCTAAAAGAGATTGGGGACATGCAAAAGATTATGTTCGTATGATGTGGATGATACTTCAGGCGGAACAACCTGAGGATTGGGTAATTGCTACAAATAAAACCACAACAGTTCGTGATTTTGTAAAAATGGCTTTCGCAGAAGTTGGTATTAAATTAGAATTTAAAGGAGAAGGAGCTGCTGAAAAAGGGTATGTATTATCATGTGATTTACCTGAATATCAACTTGAAATTGGAAAAGAAGTAGTGTGTGTTGATCCAAAATACTTTAGACCGACTGAAGTTGATTTGTTAATTGGTGATGCTACCAAAGCAAAAGAAAAATTAGGTTGGGTTCCCGAATATGATCTTCAAGATTTAGTGAAAGATATGATGGAGAGTGATTTAAAGTTGATGAAAAAAGATCAGTATTTAAAAGAAGGTGGGTTTTACACTTACAATTACTTCGAATAAAACATATGAACTTTAGCACTAAAATATACATCGCTGGACATAGAGGAATGGTTGGATCAGCTGTGTGGAACTGTTTGAAAGATGCTGGTTATTCGAATTTAATTGGAAAAACTTCAAAAGAATTAGATTTAAGGGATCAACAGGCTGTCACTGATTTTTTTCAATCTGAAAAACCAGAAATAGTAATTGATTCCGCAGCTAGGGTAGGAGGTATTTTAGCTAACAATAATTTTCCATACCAATTTTTGATGGAAAATATGCAGATTCAAAATAATTTGATAGATGCAGCATTAAAAACGAATGTAACAAAATTTGTCTTTTTAGGAAGTTCTTGTATTTATCCAAAGTTTGCACCTCAGCCACTTAAAGAAGAATATTTGTTAACAGATTCATTAGAACCAACAAATGAGTGGTATGCATTAGCAAAAATTACCGGGGTAAAGTTGTGTGATGCAATAAGGAAACAATATGCTAAAGACTTCGTTAGTTTGATGCCAACCAATTTGTATGGAGAACGTGATAATTTTGATTTAGAAACTTCACATGTTCTACCTGCTATGATTAGAAAGTTCCACGATGCAAAAGTCAATAATATTGATCATGTAATCTTGTGGGGGTCGGGTACTCCCATGCGTGAGTTTTTACATGTAAAAGATTTAGCAAAGGCGGTTCTATTTACAATTGAAAATAAATTAGATGATTCCCTATATAATGTTGGAACTGGAGTTGATTTATCAATTTCGGATCTAGCTTTTATGGTGAAAGAAGTTGTTGGTTATCAAGGTAAGATTGTATGGGATTCTACCAAACCTGATGGAACACCAAGAAAATTAATGGATGTCACTAAATTGAAAAAAATAGGTTGGAGTTCTGAAATAGATCTTTTTAAAGGACTTACTATGACTTATCAGTGGTTTCTAGAAAATCAAGAGAATTTAAAAAAAATAAAGTTGCAATAATTAGTTTTTAAGTATTTTTTAATAAATCCATATCTACTTTTTTGTTTGTTTTAATCTTTTGATTTAAAATTGTTTATGTATTTATTTGTTTTCTCAATTCTAAATTTGAAATTTCTCAAAACTAATTGTAAATACAATTTCTATATGATTTGAAGTGTCTCTAAATTATTTAGATATAAATTTCTATCTTTACATTGCTTTTTAATTTATGATTTTGAATTATAGTGTAATGCTATTATAGTATAATTTTGTCATTCTATTTAACTGATTTTATAATATTTTTCAAATTATGCGAGACAAAATATCCGTAGTTGGTTTGGGGTATGTAGGTTTACCACTTGCAAGGTTGTTAGCAACAAAATATCCTGTTGTTGGATTTGATATAAATGAACCAAGAATAAAAGAATTGAATCAAGGAAAAGATGCGACTTTGGAAGTTGAAGAAGAATTATTAAAATCGGTACTAGTAGATTCATCTGAAATGGTTAAAGGATTGTTTTGTAGTGCTAATCTTGAAGATATTAAAGATTCTAATTATTATATTATAACAGTTCCCACACCAGTTGATAAACATAATAAACCTGATTTGACTCCTTTGTACAAAGCTAGTGAAACTGTAGGAAAGGTTCTTAAAAGTGGAGATATTGTAATTTATGAATCTACAGTTTATCCCGGAGTTACAGAAGAAGAATGCGTTCCTGTACTGGAGCGAGTAAGTGGTTTGAAATTTAATGTTGATTTTTTCGCAGGTTATTCTCCAGAACGAATTAACCCAGGTGATAAAGAACATACGGTTGAGAAAATATTAAAAGTAACTTCTGGTTCAACACCTGAAATTGGAGAAAAAGTGGATGCTTTATACAAAAGTGTAATTACAGCAGGCACTCACCTTGCTCCTACTATAAAGGTGGCTGAAGCTGCGAAAGTTATCGAAAACTCACAACGAGACATCAATATTGCATTTGTAAATGAATTAGCTAAAATATTTAATTTGTTAGAAATCAATACACATGATGTATTAGCAGCTGCTGGGACTAAATGGAATTTCTTACCATTTAAACCTGGTTTAGTTGGTGGACATTGTATTGGTGTAGATCCATATTATTTAGCTCAAAAAGCGCAAGAAAAGGGTTATCATCCAGAGATTATTCTTGCTGGTAGAAGGATGAATGATGGAATGGGAGAATACGTAGCTTCTCAAATTGTTAAACTAATGATCAAAAAAGGTATTTCTGTAATGAATTCTGAACTTTTAATGTTGGGAATTACATTTAAGGAAAATTGTCCAGATGTACGTAATACCAAAATTGTTGATGTTATACGTTCTTTAGAATCTTATGGTATCAAAGTAACAATATATGATCCACTTGCTTCTTCAGAGGAGGTAAAACATGAATACAAATTAAATACATATAATACTTTACCCGAATTACTTTTTGACACAATTGTTTTAGGAGTTGCTCATAAAGAATTCAACGATATCGATTTAAATAAGTTGCTAAAAAATACATCGATTGTATATGATGTTAAAGGAGTATTAAGTGATAGATTAATTGATGGGAGACTTTAAAAATCGTAAGATGAAGAAGAAAATTTTAATTACAGGTGGAGCTGGTTTTATAGGTTCAAATTTATGTGAATATTTTTTGAATAAAGGAGAATTTGAAATTATTTGTTTAGATAATTTCTCTACTGGTCATAGAAAAAATATTGAATTATTACTTGATTATAAAAATTTTACTTTAATCGAGGGGGATATTAGGGATCTAGAAACATGTCGTAAAGCTGTAAAAGATTGTTCTTTTGTTTTACATCAAGCTGCATTAGGTTCTGTACCAAGATCAATTGCAGATCCCATAACATCTAATGAAGTAAACGTTAGTGGATTTTTAAATATGTTAGTTGCAGCTCGAGATGAACAAGTTGAAAAATTTGTATACGCAGCTAGTTCGTCGACTTATGGTGATTCTGAATCTTTACCGAAGGTTGAAGAAGTTATCGGTAAACCATTATCACCCTATGCAATTACAAAATATGTGAATGAACTTTACGCTGACATTTTTTCAAAAACTTATGGTTTAAAAACTATAGGTTTAAGATATTTTAATGTTTTTGGTAGAAGACAGGATCCAAACGGTGCATATGCTGCTGTAATTCCTAAATTCGTAATGCAATTTATGAAATATGAAAGTCCAGTTATAAATGGTGATGGGAATTATTCAAGAGATTTTACTTATATTGATAATGTTATTCAGATGAATGAATTAGCTATTATGAACACAAATCCTAAAGCTGACAATACTGTTTACAATACTGCATTTGGAGATAGAACCACACTTAATGAACTAGTCGAATATCTAAGGATGTTCTTAGGGAAATTAGACAATAAAATTAATGATGTCGAAATTTTACATGGACCTAAAAGACAAGGAGATATTCCACATTCTTTAGCCAGTATAGAGAAAGCTAAAAACATGTTAGGTTACTCACCTAAATTCAATATTAAAGATGGTTTGAAAGAAGCTGTTGATTGGTATTGGGAGAATTTGAAAAATTAAAATAAATTTAATGTATTTGATTATAGTAAATTTATTTTATTAAATAATTTTTGAATATTAAAATCAAAAAAATTAACATAAGAATTTTTGTAATTCAAAATTATATTTATACGAATTACTAAAAAATAATTTTCAATGAAAAAAATCTTTTTGCTCTTAAAGCATTATTATCATATTTACACTAAATCTGGTGAAGAATATGCTAGATATAAAGGTGTCAAAGTTGGTGAAAATTGTCGGATTTACATAAGAAATTTTGGTTCTGAACCTTGGTTAATTTCAATAGGTAACAAAGTAACAATAACAAGTGGGGTAATTTTATTGACACATGATGGATCTACATGGTTGATGAATGACGAAAAGGGGAGAAGATATCTTTATAGAAATATTGTGATTGGTGATAATGTTTTTATTGGTGTAAATTCAGTTATAATGCCAGGTGTAAAGATTGAAAATAATGTAATTATTGCTGCAGGAAGTATTGTTACAAAATCTGTTCCATCAGGTGTAATTGTTGGTGGTAATCCTGCAGTTATAATCGGTGATTTTTATGAATATAAGAATCAAGTACTTGAAAGTTATATTTCTGATAATGATTTAGATAAAAGCCTTGGTTATAAAGATAAAATTGAAGAAGTAGTTAATCATACATTTAAAAATTACTTGAAATAATGTGTGGTATTTATTTGTCAAATCTACCTTTTACAGAAGAAAATGTAAAAGAAAAACTAAAATCAATTAATTTTAGAGGTCCTGATTTTTTAGGTATACTAAAGTTAAATAATTTAATTTTTGGACATTTAAGATTATCTATTGTTGATTTAGATGTAAGATCAAATCAACCTATGCAATTTGAAAATTTAACTATTGTTTTTAATGGTGAGATTTACAATTTTCAGGAAATTAAAAAAGAATTAATTGATTTAGGTTATAGTTTTAATACAACCGGTGATACTGAAGTCATTCTAAAAGGATATAAAGCTTGGGGAAAAGAAATTGTTCCTAAACTAAATGGAATGTTTGCATTTGCTATTTATGATTCTTTTGATAATAAAATTTTTTGTTCTCGTGATAGATTAGGTGTTAAGCCTTTTTACTATTTTTTTAAAGATGGAAACTTCGAAATTTGCAGTCAATTACGTCCTTTAAGTCAAGAAAAGATAATAAATGAAGACTCAGTTTCAATGTTTTTGGAATGTTCCTATATTCCAAGTCCTTATACAATTTTTAAGGACGTTTATAAACTTTCCCCAGGAAATAATTTATTGATTGATTTAGATGATTTTAATGTTACAATTAGTGAATATTGGAATCTCAAAAATGTTGAAGAATCAAGTTTAACTTATGATGAAGCGAAAGAAAAATTACATCAATTAATTAAAGATGCTGTAAGAATTAGACTTCAATCTGATGTTCCATTTGGTTCTTTTCTTTCAGGTGGAATAGATTCGGCTTTAGTCTCAAGTATAGCATCTACAATTTCTGATTATCCTATAAAAACTTTTTCTATTGGTTTTGATGTAAAAGAATATGACGAAAGTAAAATAGCTGCAAAATATGCTGAAATTATAGGTTCTCGGCACACAGAAACTATGTGTAACGTTGATGAAGTAAAACAAATGATTCCTAAATTTATAAAAGCATATGACGAACCATTCGCTGATAGTTCTGCATTACCATCACTTTTACTAAATAAAGTCACAAAAGATCACGTTACAATGGCTATTTCAGGTGACGGTGGTGATGAAAGTTTTTTGGGTTATAATTATTTTGAAGGAATTATATTATTTAATAAAGTTTTAATAATCCCTTATTTTATAAGAAAAATTCTTGCATTTTTTTTAATTCCAAAAATTTTTAATAATAGATTTGAGAATTATAAAAATCTTTTGAAAATACCATCTATCAATGAATATATAAGGAATGTTTTTGTAGGTGGAAGTTCATCTTTATTAAAAAATCAAGATTTTAATTGGATGGATAGATACAATGATTATAAATTTAAATCAACTCATCCTTTACAAAAGGCTGCTGATTTAAACATAAAATTATGGCTTGAAAATGATAGTAATGTAAAAGTGGATAGAGCAAGTATGGCTTTTTCTGTTGAAGTAAGAAGCCCTTTTTTAGATTATAGAATAATAGAATTTGCCAGAAATTTACCTATTTCTTACAGATTTGTTTCTGGAAAAAGAAAACGAATTTTAAGAGATATATTAAAAGAATATATACCTGAAGAAGTTTTTGATCAACCCAAAAAGGGATTTGGTGTTCCTATTGGAAAATGGATTAGAGAAGATATGAAAAACGAATTCGAGGAAAATTTGAAAGATGATTTTTTAGAATTAGTACCTAATCTTGATATCAAGAAATTTAAACGAATATATAAGCTTCACATGAAAAATAAAATTGATTATTCTGCATATATATGGAGGCTTTATGTCTTAAGCAAATGGTATCAAGAATTTGGTTTTTATAAAAAAAACAAATAAATGTCATTATCCATTAATAAAATATCTATATCAAATAAAATTAAATCCTTATTAAGAAACGGTTTAGTTATAAATACTTTAAAAGTGTCATTAATTTCTGTTTTAGTTAAAGTTATAACTTTTTTTAAGGATATTTTTATTACTAAATATTTTGTATTTGATAAAGTTTTAGATTCATTTTTTATAGGTTTGATTGTTCCACAATTTATATTAGGAGTTTTTATATATTCTATAAATAGTATTGTAGTACCAAATTACTTAAGAGAGTCTAAAGATAACCTAAGTAATTTAGGATCATTTACATATACATGTTTAATAATTAGTTTGATATTTGGTTTAATTGTTTCAATCATTTCTTTGTTTTTTTTTGATAATATATTGCATTTATTTACATTAAATAATTCATCAAAAGAGATTACTTCGTTAGCTAAAACACATTTTTACTTTTTAATACCAACAGTGCTTTTCTCTTCTATATCTTCTTATATTGGTGCGATTTACAATTCTAAAAATAAATATTTACTTACATCTTCTACCCCTGTTATAGCAATTATAACAACAATTATCAGTTTGTTTTATGTGGAGAAATTGGGTATTTACGCTTTGTCTATTGGTTTTACTATAGGTTATTTTATTGAAATGATAGTTATGATAATTAGTTTAAATTCATCTAAAATCCCTTTCAAATTTAAGTTTAACATAACATCGTCGGTAAAAGAATTATTAATTCAATCTGTTTTTAAAATAAATGCAAGTCTTTTTGCTGCTTTTATTATGATCGTGAATCAAATTTATGCTACTAAAGTAGGTGAAGGAAGTTTATCTATGATAAATTATGCACAAAAAATTCCATTATTTATAAATGTAATCGTTACAATGTCAATTGGCATTACAATTTTACCCTATTTTTCTAAACAATTATATGATAACAAAAATGGTTATAAATTAAAAAGTTATATTAAAATCACACTTCAGTTATTTATTTTTTCAGCATTTCTAGTTTCAATTCTTATGCTTTTTTCTTTTCCTATTATAGATCTTTTATTTCATCGAGGTGAAATAAAAATAGATCAAATTAAAATTATAAGTAATCTTCAAATTATATATTTTTTTCAAGTTCCTTTTTATTTAATTTCTATTATTTCGGTTAGGCTTTTAACATCTATGAATAAAAATAAAATTACTTTATATGCATCAATAGTTTCATTGGTAGTTATTTATATTTCAAACGAAGTAATGTATAAATATTATGGAATTTATGGAATTGCTTGGTCAATGTTTATTTCTGTAATATTCAATATGACTTTAAATTTTTACTTAAGTTATAGAGAATTAAAAAAATTAAATACATGAACAGAGTATTTTTTGTAAATATCTTTTTTATTATTTATTTAATAATTGTAATATTAAATTTAAATATTTCGTTTGATTTAATTTTAGGGAAATCTTCATTTTCAGCTTTGTTGTATTATTCAAGTATAGTTAGTATTTTAATTTCATTTTTAATTTCAATTTATAAACCAGCATTAAAAATTAAATTTTTTTTTGGTAAAATATTGAAATTTATTCTTTTTTTCTTTATTCTATATCTCATGGCATTTGTTTCGGGGGTGATTTCGGATAATTTTAAATATTTATATATTTATTTACCTATTCTTTTAAAATCAGCTTTAATGCTTTTTGTATTTTCTTGGTTGTTTTCTTATTTATTAGTACATAATCAGATTGTAAATTACATTAATTGGTTGACAATTATTATTTTAATTTCAGTTTTTTCAATACCTATTCTAAAAAATTTAAATATAGAATTATCATATCTATTATATACTGATTTATTGAAAGATGATATAGGTAGAGCTTCTGGAGTTTTTGGAAATGCTAACATAGCAGCACAATTTTGTGTATTTGGGATTATTTTGGTACTTTACAATTTGAAGAATTATTCAAGAATTATACATAAAATTGTTTTGTTTGTAATTTTAATTATTATTTATTATTCCTTGTATTTAACTTTTTCAAATACAGGGTTTTTAAATGCGTTAATTATAACTTTTTTTTATTTTGTTATTAAAAGTAAAAATAAAGTTATGCTTTTATTTAAATTATTAATTGTTTTTGTTTTGTTTCAGCTATTTATTGTTCCCTTCTTAATAAATTTTTTAGATGATTATTATGTGACAAATAATATTCCAAGAATACAACAAGAAAAAGTTGATAATTTTATCAATATAATTAGTATTGACGGTTCAAAAAAGGTTGATTTTTCATATAGGGATGAACTAGCTGAAAAAGCATGGAGAAAAATTGATCAATCTCCCATAATTGGTCACGGTTTGGGTTCTTTTTCTGTTGATATTTCAAACCACCAAGGTGTACATAATTCATATCTTCAAATAATTGGTGAAACTGGTTTTTTAATTTTTATAACTTATTTGTTTATTTTTTTTCGTTTCATATATAAACAAATATATCAAAATCAATTGGATGATTTAAAATTTTTAGTATTAGCAGTTTTATTCAGTATTTCAATCTACATGTTAACATCTCATGATGTGTTATATTCTGAAAGATTACTTTTATTTTTAGTTTTTATTGAAATTATTTATTTAGACAATAAATATTTTAATAATAAAAAAAGTTATTTTGGAAAATAATAAAATAAGTATTGGTTTTGCAATTTCATCAATGAGAAATGGTGGTGCAGAAAGGGTAATGTCTATTTTGGTCAATTACTTTTCAGAAAAATATGATGTTCATTTGTTTATTTATAGTGAAGTTCAGTCATTCTATTCTCTAGATAATAATGTTAAAATACATTATCTTTTTAATGAAAATATTACTAGCCAATATGATTTAATTAAAAAACATTTCAAAGCATTTTTTTTATTTCAAAAGATATGTAAAACGTATGATATTAAATGTTTGATTTCATTTACAACTTTTGTTAATTGTGTTTCTATAATAGTTGGAAAAGGGTTAAAGATACCTGTTTTAATTTCTGAGAGATATGAACCATTGTATTATAATCCTGGTAGATTAAATCGTTTTTTTAGAAAATACTTATATAAACATGCATCTGAAATAATTCTTCAAACAGCCCATGTAGAAAAGTCTTTTACAAAATTGGGGGTTAAATTACCGCTGGGAAAAAGTATTATTTTTAATCCTATTGATATTAATTTCAAAAGAAATAATGAAATTATTAAAGAAAAAGTTATTTTAAGTATTGGACGTTTATCTGATGAGAAAGGACATCATTTATTGTTGCAAAGTTTTGCTGATTTAAAATTAAAAGATTGGAAATTAGAGATAATTGGAGATGGTGTAAATAAAGAAAAACTAATTAACCTTGCTACTAAATTAGGAATTTCAGAATCAGTAATATTTCTAGGAAAAAAGAAAGAAGTCATTCATTATTTAAATAGATGTTCAATTTTTGTTTTACCATCACTAACTGAAGGGTTTCCTAATGTGTTGTGTGAAGCGATGGCTACTGGTTGTGCTGTTGTAAGTTTTGATTGTCCAAATGGACCTAATGAACTTATTAATCATAATAATAATGGATTGTTAGTAGAAAAAGGAAATATAGAAAAATTGTCCAAAGCAATTATTAATTTAGTGAATAATGAAGATAAACGTGTTGAATTTGGATTAAAAGCTTCTGAAATTCATATGATTCTTAACAAATCTTTAATTTGTCAAGAATGGGAAAAAATTATTAAGAATCGAATAGTTTGATTTATTAAAATTAAAATGAGAATTTTATTAGTTATAGATAGTTTAGGTTCTGGAGGAGCTCAAAGACAATTGGTGAATTTAGGGATTGGTTTTAAGGAACTTGGACATGATGTTTCTTTTTTAATTTACCATGATTTTAATTTCTTTACTCATGAACTTAATAATTTTAAAATATCTGTCCATAAAATAATTGAACCGAGTTATCTAAAAAGAATATTTAAAATAAGGAGGTTCATAAGGAATCATAAACCTAATGCAGTTTTATCTTTTTTGGATGGAGCAAATTTTATATCTGAATTTGCAAGTTTACCTTTTAAAAGTTGGAAATTAATTGTGGGTGAAAGAAGTGCAAATCCTGCCATTAAGAAATCGCCTAAATTAATTTTTTATAAATGGTTTCATATCTTTTCACAACATGTTGTTTCAAATTCAAAACTTAATTTAGATTTAATTTATCAAGTATGCCCAATATTAAAATTTAAAAAAAACAAAGTTATTTATAATATTATTGACTTTGATATTTGGAATAATAATAATACTTACACCAAAACAGAAAGTGACAAATTCAACCTAATAATTGTTGCAAGTCATCATAAGTTGAAAAATTTAAATAATCTTATTGAAGCAGTAAATCTATTAGATGAAAATGATAAAAATAAATTAAGGATTCAATGGTATGGTGATGAGCGAGATGATTCTTTTAATAAAGGTGTTTTAAAGATAAATAAATATAAACTTCAAAATATTTTTAGTTTTTATCCCGCAACTACTGATATTTCTTCAAAAGTAAAAAGTGCTGATGCGTTGGGATTGTTTAGTTTTTATGAAGGATTACCAAATGTAGTATGTGAAGGGATGGCGAGTGGTAAGCCAATTATTTGTTCGAATGTTTCAGATGTTAAATATTTTTTAGATAACCAAAAAGAATTATTATTTGATCCTTATAATGTTGATTCTATTTTAAGTTCATTAAATAAGTTATTAGTATTATCAAATATAGAATTATCAGATATAGGTAAAAATAATAATATTAATGCTTATAATTTTTTTGATAAACAATCTATAATAAATTCATATCTAAACTTAATGAAATGATAATATTATTATCAAAGTATAATTAAAGATATTTAAAGATGTGTGGGATAACGGGTATATATCTTTTTAAAGAAATGAAAGTTAAATCGGAAGATTTAATTAAAATGAATGATAAACTAGTTCATAGAGGACCTGATAATGGTAATTATGAAATATTTAACAATGTTGGACTTTCTCACAGAAGATTAAGTATTATAGACTTATCCGTAGAAGCAAATCAACCTATGTCAAGTGATAATAATAGATTTACTATTGTTTTTAATGGTGAAATTTATAATTATCAAGAAATTAGGAATGATTTATTAAAAAAAGATGTGATTTTTAAAACAAATTCTGATACAGAGGTAGTTTTAAAAGCTTTTATTGAATTCGGTACAGAGGTTTTTTCAAAATTAAATGGAATGTTTGCCCTTGCCATTTTTGATAATGAGAAGAATGAGGTTACTATCACGAGAGATCAGTTTGGTATTAAACCACTTTATTTTTTTAAAGACGATGAGAAGTTCATCTTTGCATCAGAAATGAAGTCAATAATTGCCTATCCAGAAATTCATTTATCTCTGAATAAGAATGCTTTAGTTGAATATGTTTGGTTTGGGAACCCACTTGGTAAGAACACAATTTATAATGAAATCGAAGAACTTTCTGCGGGTTCATTTATGAAAATTTCAAACGAACATGTTGAATTACAACAATACTTTGATATTAATTCGATTACTGAAAAAAATATAACAGAAAATGAAGCTGTAGAAACAATTAAAGATTTATTTGATAAGAGTATCCAACGTCATTTAATTAGTGATGTTCCTGTTGGGATTTTTCTAAGTGGAGGAATTGATTCATCAGCTATTACTGCATACGCATCTAAACATTATCAAGGTACACTGAATACATATAGTGTTGGTTTTGATTTTGCTAAAGGTCCAAATGAATTAACGTTGGCAGCAGAAGTAGCATCTAAATTTGGAACAAATCATCATGAAATTCATATTTCTGGGAAAAATTTAATTGATACAATTGAGTCTTTAGTAGATTCTCATGATGAGCCATTTGGTGATGCTGCCGATATACCTTTATTTCTACTAACAAAAGAATTGAAAAATGACGTAAAAGTTGTGCTTCAAGGGGATGGTGGTGATGAATTTTTTGGAGGCTATAGTCGTTATACAACAATTCAAGAAATAGAAAAATGGAAAAAATATTCTTCACTAACTGGTTTGATTGAAATTTTAGGTTTAAAAAATCAAAAAATACTTAGATTTCAACGATTTGTTAATGCGATCACTCAAAAATCACCTGCAACTAGGAATGCTTTATTATTAACAATGGAATCTAAATTCACAAATCCTTTGCGAATTTTTAATAAGAAAGTGAAAGAAGAATTAAATGTTATTGATCCTTTTATAAGATATAATGAGGTATACGAAACTTTTCCTAAGGATTTTGATAAAACTCAAGCTTTATTTTATACCGATAGTCAGATTATTTTAAAAGATACTTTTTTTGAAAAGGTAGATAAGTCTACAATGGCCAATTCAATCGAAGTGAGAGTACCATTTATAGACAAAGATTTAACAGAGTTCATGTTAAGTGTTCCTGCAGAACTTAAAGTTAAAAACGGAATTTCAAAATATTTATTAAAAAAATCGTTAGAAGGAACTGTGCCAGATAAGATTCTATATGGTAAAAAGACTGGATTTAGTGTTCCGTATTCTTATTGGTTGAAAAATGACTTAGAAGAGTACTTTTTAAGTCAAATTTCTACTTCACATGCAATGGAAATTTTAGATAGAGATGAACTTATTAAAATGTTTAACATTCATAAATCCAATAAGGGAAATTATGGATATATTTTATGGAAAACACTTATTTTAGCCATTTGGATTAATAAACAAGATAAAATTAATAGAATTTGAATAAAAAAAAGAAAATATTATTTGTAGGTGCTTTTAATCAAAAAACAAAAGACGGTAGTTCCGGGGGGCAATTATTTGCATGTACATCATTAATGGAATCCGATCTTATACATGATTTTGATTTCATAAAATTGGATACTACAGCAGAAACTGTACCTGCACCGCCTGTTTATAAAAGATTGTCAAAAGTAGCAGGTAGATTATTTAAAATTATATTTTTTTTGTGCTTTAAAAAGATTGATACAATTTTAATTTTTTCAAGTGCAAAGTTAAGTTTTATTGAAAAAGGATTAATCGCTATTATTTATAGTGTAGCAGGAAAAAGAGTAATTTTTGCACCTAGATCAGGATTATCATTAATTGATTATGAAAAATCTAAATTCATGAAGTGGTACATGCCTAAAGTAATTAATAAAGCTAATTATGTAATATGTCAAGGAAATTCTTGGAAAGAATTTTATAAGAAAATAAGTAATAAAAATGACGATAAATTTGTTGTAATAAATAATTGGATTGATTTTAACTATTATTTCAATGAAACCAAGTTAAAATGTAAAAATGAGATACCTAAAATTATTTATGTTGGATGGCTTGAAGAATATAAAGGTATAAAGGATTTATTAGTCTCTTTAAAGATGTTAAGAGACAAAAATCTAATTTTTGAATGTGAAATATACGGAAACGGTTCTTTATTTGGTTTTTGTGATGATTTTATTGAAAAAAATGATTTATCCAAATTGATTAAATTAAAAGGTTGGGCAAATCATCATTCAAAAATTGAAGCCTTTAAATCTGCAGACATTTATGTATTACCTTCACATTTTGAAGGTTTTCCAAATGCACTTTTAGAAGCAATGTCTTCTGGAATTGCTGTAATTGCGACTAAAGTAGGGGCAGTTGATGATATATTAATAAATAACTTAAATGGAATTCTTATTGATTCCAAAAATGAAAATATGTTAACTGATGCTATTGGTATGCTTTTGTTGGATAAAAATTTAAGAGAAAATCTTGCTGCTAATGCGGTAGAGACTGTTAAACAAAATTTTACAGTCTCCAATGCTGTCGAAAAACTCAAAAAAATATTGTAAGCAAAATGAAACAAATTATACAATCCTTTAAATCTGGTGAAACAATCCTTGAAGAAGTTCCTACTCCCTTAGTTAAATCAGGAAGTGTTTTAATTCAAACGTCTAAAAGCTTAGTTTCTCTTGGGACAGAAAGAATGTTAGTAGAATTTGGAAAATCAAATTTAATTTCTAAAGCACGCCAACAACCTGACAAAGTAAAACAAGTACTCGATAAAATAAAAACCGAAGGTCTTGTACCAACTTTGGAAGCTGTCTTTAATAAATTAGGAGAACCACTTCCTCTTGGCTATTGTAATGTAGGCCGTGTAATCGCTGTTGGTGATGGAGTTTCTGAATTTAAAGTCGGTGATCGTGTTGCTTCCAATGGTCAACACGCTGAATTCGTTTGTATTCCAAAAAACTTAGTTGCTAAAATACCTGATAACATTGAAGATTCTGAAGCTGTATTCACAGTAATAGGTTCAATTGGTCTTCAAGGAATTAGACTTATCAATCCAACTTTTGGAGAAACAATAGTTGTGATTGGTTTGGGGTTGATCGGTCTATTAACAGCACAAATGTTACACGCAAATGGATGTAGAGTTATAGGTATAGATATCGATAAAAGTAAATTAGAACTTGCTAGAAAATGGGGTGTCAAAACCATAAATCCAATTGAAAGTAATAGTGTTAAAGAAGTTTTAGAGTTGACTAATGGAATAGGATGTGACGGTGTAGTTATTACAGCTTCTGCTAAAAACAATGATATTATTGCTCAAGCAGCTCAAATGTCTCGTAAAAGAGGGAGAATTGTACTCGTTGGTGTTATTGGATTAAATATTAGTCGTGCAGATTTTTACGAAAAAGAATTGTCTTTTCAAGTTTCCTGTTCCTATGGACCAGGAAGATATGATGAAGAATATGAATCAAGAGGAAACGACTACCCTCTTCCCTATGTTCGCTGGACAGAAAAAAGAAATTTCGAAGCAATTTTACAAGCAATATCTTCTAGAAAAATCAATGTAAAAGAATTAATTACAGAAGAAATTCCCCTAGAAGATTATTTAAAAGTTTACGGAGAAATTGGTAATAACAAAAGTATCGCTTCAATTTTAACCTATTCTTCTCAGATTTCATCCGCAAACAATAACACAATAAAAATCTCTTCAAACAATTTTCAGCAAAGCAAAGGGGTAATTGGAATTATTGGTGCTGGAAACTTTACGAAAATGACAATGCTTCCTGCATTAAAAAAAATAAATGCAAATTTTAAAATAATTGCAAGTCAAGGTGGAGTATCAGGGAATTCCGTAGCAAAAAAATATAATTTCTCTTTATCGACTACAGATTATAAAGAAATATTCAAAGACTCTGAAGTTGATATAGTTATGATTACTACAAGACATAACAAACATGCTTCAATGGTTATTGATGCTCTTGAGGCCAACAAAAATGTTTTTGTAGAAAAACCGTTAGCATTAAATGAAAACGAATTAAATGAAATAATAACAGCGTATAATAAAAGTAATTCAACATTAACAGTAGGATTTAACAGAAGATTTTCTCCTCATATTTTGAAGATGAAAAATCTTTTAGGAAATTCTCAAATGAACATTATTGCTACAATGAATGCTGGATTTATTCCTTCGAATGTTTGGGTTCATGACATGCAAGTTGGAGGAGGAAGAATAATAGGTGAAGCCTGTCACTACATGGATTTAATGATATACCTGTCTGGACATAAAATAGTCTCTGTTTGTATGAATGCCATGGGGAACAATCCTTCAGAAAATACAGATAATGCATCCATACTTCTTAAATTCGAAAACGGATCTACTGGAGTGATAAACTATTTTTCAAATGGATCAAAATCCTATGCAAAAGAAAGGATAGAGGTTTTCTCACAAGAAAGAGTTTTAGTAATGGATAATTTTATTACTACTAAGGGATATGGTTTTAAAGGTTTTTCAAACTTAAAAACTAGATTAGACAAGGGGCATAAAAATCAATTTGAAAAATTGATAAATCAAGTAAAAACTGGAGGTCATGCCTTGATACCTTTTGATGAAATTATAAATACGACAAAAGCTTCTTTTGCAGCTATTGAAAGTTTGAAAGAAAATAAATGGATAAGTATAAACTAATCAAATTATATGAATAAAATAACTCTAATCGCTGGAGCTAGACCAAACTTCATGAAAATAGCTCCAATTATTCATGCAATCCAAAAAGAAATTGATAATGGAAAAAACTTATCCTATCGATTAATACACACAGGTCAACATTACGATAAAAAAATGTCAGGTGACTTTTTTGAACAACTTGAAATACCTCAACCTCATGCAAATTTAGAATCAGGTGGTGGAACACAAGCTGAACAAACAGCTAATATTATGGTTCGATTTGAAAAAGAACTACTAGAAAATCCAACGGATTTAGTTTTAGTTGTAGGAGATGTAACTTCAACAATGGCATGTGCAATTGTTGCTCAAAAATTACATACTAAGGTAGCGCATGTTGAAGCTGGAATACGATCGAATGATTGGACGATGCCAGAAGAAATTAACAGACTAGTAACAGATGCAATCACAAATTACTTCTTCACTACTTCTAAACTCGCAAACTCGAATTTAATTCAATCTGGTGTAAAAGAAAGTTCAATTTTCTTTGTTGGAAATACAATGATTGACACTCTTTTAAAACAAAAAAGTAGGTTTATTAAACCAGAATTTTGGGAGGAGAAGAAGTTAGAATCAAATGCTTACATCGTTTTGACTCTTCACAGACCAGCTAATGTGGACGATGAAAATAAGCTCAAAAATCTTTTACATGAAATAATTTCTAATTCTAACGGTTTACCTATATTATTCCCTGTTCATCCAAGAACTCGTAAAATTTTATCTCAAATTGGTGTAACAAGCGATCAACTACACTTTATAGAACCTATGGGTTATTTGGAATTTAATTATATGGTTCAAAATGCAAAAGCAGTAATAACAGATTCAGGAGGTATTACGGAAGAAACTACAGTACTGGGTATACCATGTCTAACCCTCAGAGATAATACAGAAAGACCTGAAACTGTAACTGAAGGTACGAATGAATTAATTGGAACAAATCCTAAAGCAATAAAACCTGCACTTGAAAAATTATTCTCAGGAAATTGGAAAAAGGGTTCAATACCAGAACTTTGGGATGGAAAAACAGCAGATAGAATTGTTAAAACAATTCAAGATTTATAAGATTCAGTATATTTGAACTGATTTATTGTATGTTAGGATCTGTTAAGCTAAAAATTGAACTTTTAAAAAATATGGGAATTCGATATGTAACGTATCGAATAGTGCATGAATTTGAAAAAAAGATAGGTTTACTAAAAATTAAACATCCAATCAACAAATTCGTACAAATAAATTATTCTTTAAAAAATTGGAAGGAATCTACTTCAAATAGCGTAATCGAAAACATATTTATACTAAACAAAGAGGAAAAAGAATCTTTACAGGCAAAAAAAGAAAAAATATTAACTGGAAACATTCAATTTTTCAATAATAATTGGAAAAATATTGGATTAAATTATGATTGGATTACAAATCCAGATACTGGATATAAATATAATTTATATCATTGGTCTAATATTAATGATTTTAATCAAGAATCAGGCGACATAAAATTTGTTTGGGAAAAATCAAGATTTACTTATCTAATAACAATTATGCGAGCTGATTTTCATTTGAAAGAAGATCATAGTTCATTTGTTTTTGATGAAATAGAAAGTTGGATTGATTCAAACCCTACTAATCAGGGACCTAACTGGAAATGTAGTCAAGAAATTTCCTTACGCATTTTAAATCTTTATTTTTTACTTGAATATTATAAAAACAGTCCGAACTTAACCGAAAGTAGATGGCTAAAAATTCAGAACTTAATTTATTGGTCGTTAGATCATGTATACAAACACATAAATTTTTCACGAATTGCGGTCAGAAATAATCACGCAATAACTGAAACACTATTTTTAACCCTTTCGGAACTATTGTTTCCATTTATTAATGATACTAAAAAATGGTCAAAAAAAGGAAGGAAATGGTTAGAGAAAGAAGTTGATTATCAAATCTATGAAGATGGTACTTACTTACAATTTAGTATGAATTACCATCGTGTTGTAATCCAATTGTTAACTTTAGGTATATCTTTAACTGAAAAACATAATAAACCATTAAGTGAAAAAACTTATTTAAAAGCTTATAAATCTTTAGGGTTTTTAATGAACTGTATGGATAAAAATTCTGGTTTTCTACCTTTATATGGATCGAACGATGGAGCGTGGTTTTTTCCTTTTTCAGAAACAAATTATCGAGATTTCAGACCACAATTAAACACTCTACATTACTTATTAACAGGAGAAAGAATTTCTGATTTAATAAGTATTAATGAAGACTGTTTTTGGTATAGAATAAAGAAATCTAATAGAAAATTTACTCCTATCCTACCCTCGAATGGAATTTTATCCTATTCAAAAGGAGGTTTTTATCTTATCAAAGAAAAAGATTATCTTACTTTTATCCGTTGTGGGAATCATAAAGATAGACCTGCCCAAGCAGATAACTTACATATAGACTTATGGTATAAAGGAGAGAATATTCTTGGAGATTCTGGAAGTTACAAATACAATACGTCGAAAGAAAATCTTGATTTTTTTATGGGAACTCAAGGTCACAATACCGTAACTATAGAAGATAAATCTCAAATGTTAAAAGGAAGTAGATTTATTTGGTATTATTGGACGCAAAAAATCAACCAAAAAAATCTCGAAACTGAAACGGAATATATATTTGAAGGTGAAATTTCAGCGTTTAAATTCATTAATAAAAAGATTACACACAAAAGAAAAATACAAAAAATTAAGAACGAACCAAAATGGATTGTTTCGGATGAGATTACTAAATGCAATCATCTATTAAAAAAACAACTGTGGCATGGAAAAATCTCAAAAATTGATTTCCATGCAACTGAGAATCATAATGAAATTCCACCTTCAAAATTAAAATCTTATATTTCAAGTTATTACGGCGAAAAATTAGACCAAGATGGTGTTTCATTTCCATTTAAGAATTCAATTACAACCAATATAATTTTAAAAAAATGAGAGTTTTAGTATTACATCAATATTTCCTAGAAGAGAATGATCCAGGTGGTTCAAGATGGAATGAAATAACTAAAACTTGGTCAGATAAAGGACACGAAATTGTTGTAATTGGTGGAATGATGCATGCAAATGGCTCTGAAAAACTTCCTCGATACAAAAAAAAATATTTTGTAAAAAATAAACAAGGAAATATTGATGTGCTTCGTTGTCACGTCTCTGAATCGTATAACTCCGGCTTTGCTGGTAGGCTTTGGGGGTATTTTTCATTTTTGTTTTCTTCACTTTGGGGAGGAATATTCAAAACAAAAGGGAAGTTTGACGTAATTATTGTTACCTCTCCCCCTCTTTTTATTGGAATTACGGGATATTTATTGTCAAAAATAAAACGTGTACCAATGGTTTTTGAGGTTCGAGATTTGTGGCCTGAATCCGCAATTGACACTGGTGTTTTGACGAATAAATTTATTATTAAACTAGCGTTTGGCATTGAAGCATTTCTATATAAGAAGTCAAAACTCATTAATGTTTTAACGCCTGCTTTTCAAAAGACGTTGTTAAATCAGAAAAATGTGTCCTCAGATAAATTAATTTTAATTCCAAATGCAGCAGATTTTACTTTATCAGAGGATATAATGCAAACTTTCGATAGAGATAGATTTAGAAAAGAAAATGATTTAGATAACTATTTTGTTATTACATATGTGGGTGCTCATGGAGTTGCGAATCACCTTGAACAATTATTGTATGCAGGAAAAAAATTAGAGGATACAAATGTTTTATTTTTATTGATAGGTCAAGGCATGGAAAAGAAACGTTTGATGGAGTTATCTATTGAAATTTCAAATTCGAATATTAGATTTTTAGATTCTGTTCCAAAAAAAGATGTTTTTAAATACATAATTGCTTCCGATATGGGGGCTTCGGTATTAAAAAATGTTGAAACATTTAAAACAGTGTACTCTAATAAAACTTTTGATTATTTTTCATGTAAAAAACCTATATTAATGGCTATTGATGGTGTCTCAAAAGAGCTTGTTGAGGAGGCTAATGCAGGAGTTTTTGTAGAACCAGAAAATAGTGAAGACTTCAGTAATAAAATTAGAAAATATCTTAATAATCCTGAATTAGTACTTGAACAAGGTGAAAACGGTTACAATTTTGCAAAGAATAATTTTGATCGTGCATTTTTAGCTGAAAAATACATAAAACACATAGAAGGATTGATTTATGAAAAAAATTAAATTAATTGGTTATTCAGGTCACTCATACGTATGTATTGAAACAGCTTTACTTTCAGGATTTGAAGTTGTTGGTTATTTTGATATTGAAGAAAAGTTGATGAATCCTTATAATATAAACTACTTAGGTTCTGAAAACAATTTAACTAAATCAGATACTAATTTATTTATTGCTATCGGCAATAATAATTTAAGACATCAGGTTTTTGAAAAATTAAGAAAGAATAATTATTTTTCTACTTTAATTCATCCTAATTCTTTTCTTTCTTCTACAACTTCAATTTCAAGTAATGTACTTATATCTGCTGGGGCTATTGTTAATGCTCATGCAAAAATAGGACATGGATGTATTATCAATACCTCCTCAATTATAGAGCACGAATGTGATATTGATGATTTTGTCCACATTGCTCCTGGTGCGGTTTTAGCAGGAAATGTTAAAGTAGGAAAAAGAAGTTTTATTGGGGCTAATGCGGTTGTTAAACAAGGGCTTACAATTGGAGAAGACGTTATTGTAGGTGCAGGTTCTGTAATAATTAATGATATTCCGAGTAATTCAACAGTAGTTGGAAATCCCGGAATAATAATAAAAACTAAAATATGATTCCATTATCAGTCCCTTACCTAAATGGTAATGAGTGGAAGTATGTAAAAGATTGTTTGGATACTGGCTGGATTTCTTCTGCAGGTTCCTATGTCACTCAATTTGAAGAGCAAATAGCATCTTTTGTTGGAGCAAAGTATGGAATTGCGTGTATGAACGGGACGGTTGGGTTACATATTGCACAACTTCTTGCTGGTGTTACAAGCGAAGATTATGTAATCGCACCTAACGTAACCTTTATTGCAACTTTAAATGCCATTAAATATACAGGAGCCTCACCAATTTTGATTGATGTTGATCCTAATAGCTGGCAAATGGATTTAAATTTGCTAGAAAATTTTTTGGATGAGAATGTAGTGATAAGAGAATTTCAAGGGGTTTTACAATCGTATCATAAACCGACTAATAAACGTATTAAAGCCATCATGCCTGTTCATGTTCTGGGAAATATGGGAGAAATGAATAAACTGATGGAGATTGCTTCAAAATTTCATTTAGATATTATTGAAGATAGTACTGAAGCTCTAGGTTCTTATTTTCAAAAAAAACATGCTGGAAGTTTTGGGAAATTTGGAGTGTTTAGTTTTAATGGAAATAAAATCATCTCGACGGGAGGAGGTGGCGTGATTGTTACAAACGATGAAGAACTAGCAAAAAAAGCTAAGCATTTAACAACTCAAGCTAAAGTTAGTTCTATGGAGTATATTCATGATGAAATAGGATATAATTATCGATTGGTAAATGTATTAGCAGCAATTGGAGTTGCACAGATGGAAGAATTCCCAACTCTTTTAGAAAGTAAACGAAAAATGGATCACTTTTACAGAACACAATTGAATGGGGTGGGTGATATTGTGTTTCAAGAGGTATCAGATGAAGTAGATGCAAATTGTTGGTTATTTACTTTTAAAACGAAGTATATGAGACAGTTGTTGAGTTTTTTAAACGATAATGGGGTACAATCCAGACCATTTTGGATGCCTATGAATCAATTAGAAATGTTTAAAAACGATATTTTTATTTCTAACGATAATCAATCCGAACAAGTTTATGCTTCTTCTATTAGTATACCAAGTTCTGCGGGTATTTCGTTAGAAGAAATGCAAACTGTAGTTAGTAAAATAAAATTATTTTATTCATCAAATATTTGATTATGAACATTATTGATATACCAAAATTCATTAAGCAATACATTACTAAACGACCTAATAGTTTATTTTCTTCTGACATAGAAAAATACTCATCGCTTTTGAAAGAGAAAATAGCAGGAAAGAATGTATTAGTTATTGGTGGTGCTGGAACGATTGGATCTTCCTATATTAAAGCTATTTTAAATTTTAAACCCGCAAAGTTAGTTGTGGTTGATACCAATGAGAATGGTTTAACAGAATTAACACGCGATTTAAGAAGTGCTCCAAATCAGTATGTTCCAGATGAATACATAACTTATCCAATGAGTTTTGGTGATCCAGTTTTTGAAAAAATGTTTTTGTCACATGGTCCTTTCCAAATAGTTGCAAATTTTGCTGCTCACAAACATGTTCGTAGTGAAAAAGATCAGTTTTCAATTGAAGCAATGATTGAAAATAACGTATTCAAAGCTAAGACATTTCTTGATTTATTACTTAAAAATAAACCTGAATATTTTTTCTGTGTTTCTACCGATAAAGCAGCAAATCCTGTCAATGTAATGGGAGCTTCTAAGAAATTAATGGAAGAAGTTATCATGGCATACAGTTCTGAAATTCAAATTACAACAGCTAGATTTGCGAATGTTGCTTTTTCGAATGGTTCATTATTAGCAGGATATGTGGAACGATTATTTAAAAATCAACCTATATCATGTCCTTCTGATGTAAAACGATTTTTTGTTTCACCAGAAGAAAGTGGACAAATTTGTATGTTAGCGTGTATGCTTGGTAAAAGTGGAGAAATATTTTTCCCAAAATTAGACGAAGAAGAACAAGTTTTTTTTAAGACAATTACAGAAGATTTTTTTAAAGTTTCAAATAGAGAAATCAAACTTTGTACCTCAGAAGATGAAGCTAGAGAATTAGCTAGTAAATTGTCAGAAAAGGATCCTTATCCGGTCTATTTTTTTGGTTCAGATACTTCGGGTGAGAAGTTGTACGAAGAATTTTACACTGAAAAAGATGAAGTTGATTTAATTCAGTTTGATAGTTTGGGTGTAATCAAAAATGCACCTAAGCTCCCATTAAATCATATTGAAATGTGTATCTTTGATTTACAGAATTTAATGAAGTCAGGAAATTACAATAAACAATCGATTGTAGACAGTTTAAAGAAATACATTCCAGACTTTCAGCACATTGAAACAGGAAAGAGTTTAGACCAAAAAATGTAATGAAATATGTATTTAATATTTAAAAGGTTTTGTGATTTTTTATTTTCATCAATTTTATTGATCATATTATCTCCATTATTGATTCCAATTATGATTGGTTTAAAATTTACTGGAGAAGGATATATATTTTATAAGCAAGATCGAGTAGGGTTTAAAAACAAGAAGTTTTCAATACTCAAATTTGCAACCATGTTAAAAGATAGTCCTAACATGGCTGGTGGTGTTATTACTACTAAAAAAGATCCTCGTATTACACCATTGGGTGGATTTTTAAGAAAAAGTAAAATAAATGAACTTCCTCAATTGATAAATATTTTTTTAGGAGACATGAGTTTTGTTGGACCAAGACCAGTAATGCCAATCAGTTTTAATGCTTACCCTCCAGAAGTTCAATCCGTGATATATAATGTAAAACCTGGATTAACTGGTATAGGTTCTATAATTTTTAGAGATGAAGAAGAATTGATTACTACTGTAAAAAATAAAGGCGAAGATACTTGGTCTTTTTATAAAGATAAGATATATCCTTTCAAGGGGTTAGTAGAAAAATGGTATCATTTTAATATTAGTTTATACACTGATTTAATGATTATATTTATTACTGCGATTGTGATTGTTTTTCCCAAAAGTGATATAGTTTACAAAATATTTAAAACTTTACCTAAACGATTGTTTTAGAATTAAATTAAGAATAAATTAATTGTTTTACTTTAAATTAATTAAAATTAAAGATATCTTTGTCTGATAAAAAATAAATTGTGATTAAATCAACAGGTTTGATTGTTAAACTTACAAAGTATAATAAAAATGTTTTTTTTATTACAGATTTTTTTATATTAAATTTTTGTTTTTTATTAGCAAAAACACTTACTATTTCTTTCTTCGATAATTCCATTCAAATTCCAGACAATTTATATCCGTTCATACTTTATTCTAATCTGATTTGGTTATTACTTTCTCGAGTTTTTGGTGTTTACTCCTTGTTACGTTTTGAAAATGCATCAAAAATTCTTTCAAGGATTCTAAAAGTTGTAATTATTTATATTACTATTTTGTATCTCGATATTTTCTTTTTAAGATATGTCAAAATATCGACACTCTTTGTGATAAACTATTCAATATTATTTATAATCATTTTCTTCTCTGTACGGATAACGCTTGTGTATTTCCTCAAACTTCTTCGCAAAAGAGGAGTGAATAATAAATTAGTTTTAATTGTTGGATTGAATGATAAAACAATAGAGTTATCAAAGACTTTTAACAATGAGTTATCATTTGGGTATAAATTATTAGGATTTTTTACTAACAACAAAATTAGTGATTCGAAATATAAAAATGTTTCAGTTCTAGGTGATTATGATGAATTATTTAATTATTGTGTTAGAAATCATGTTGATGAGATATTCTTTTCAACCGATGATTTTGATCAAAATGATATAAAAAGAGTAGTTAAATTTTGTGATTCTAAGTTAATAAGGTTTAAGCTTATACCAAATTTTCATAAAGAAAATATTTTCAACAGAAAGTTATCAATTGATTTTTATGGAGATACACCTGTTTTAGTTTCAAGGAAAGAACCACTGGAGAAGAATAGTAATATTTTAGTTAAGAGGTTGTTTGATATTCTATTTTCATTATCTGTAATTTTAGTTTTATACCCACTGATTTTTCCCATTGTATTTTTAATTCAAAAGCTAACTAGTCCTGGCCCTATATTTTTTATTCAAAAAAGATCTGGACAAGACAATCATGTTTTTAGCTGTATAAAATTTAGAACGATGTACATAAACAAAGATTCTGAATTAAAAGGTACGCATAAAAATGATCCCAGAATTACACCTTTTGGCAAATTATTAAGAAAAACTAGGGTTGATGAATTACCTCAATTCATCAATGTTTTAATTGGTAATATGTCGGTAGTTGGTCCAAGACCTCTAATGTTAAAACATACTGAAGACTACTCTAAATTGATAGATGACTTTTTGGTGAGACATTTTGTGAAACCTGGAATAACCGGTTGGGCACAAACAACAGGTTTTTTGGATGAAGAAAATAAGATGAAAGAGATGCAAGATAAGGTTAAAAGAGATGTATGGTATATAGAGAATTGGAGTTTTTTATTAGATTTGAAGATTATTTTAAAAACTCTTACTAATTTATTTTGTAAAGATGAAAATGCATTTTAACAGTCTTAAATCTTTTTGGGTCAAGACTTCATTATATTTATCTATTCTAATACTATTTTATTCTTGTAACTTAAATAAAAAAATCGTTTACTTTAATGGTTTCGAAAGCACAAAATATCAAAGTGTAGAAGTTAAAATAAAAACAAATGACTTGTTACAAATTTCCATTTATAATGGAGATGAAGTGAATTCTAAAATATATAATTTACCTGATGCACAAAATATAAATAATGGTTACTTGTTAGGAGCTCCAATTAAATCTGCTTACTTAGTAGATCAATCAGGTGATGTTGAAATTCCAAACCTGGGTAAAATTCATGTTTTGGGCTTGACAATGAATCAAGTAACTGACTTGATCAAAATTAAAGCTTCTGAGTATATGCAAAAACCTACAGTCTTTGTTAGAATTCAAAATTTTAAAGTTACAGTTTTAGGTGATGTAAAAAATCCGGGTACTATACAGGTGCCAAATGAAAAAATTACAATCATCGAAGCTTTAGGGATAGCAGGTGATATGAATATTTCAGCTAAAAGATCTTCTATTTCTGTTTTAAGAGAAAATAATGGAATGGTTCATAAAATTATGTTGAATATTAATGATCAATCTATATTTAACTCACCAGCGTATTTTTTACAACAAAATGACATTGTTTATGTTGAACCAAATCGTGCAAAAATAAATTCTTCACTTATAAGTTCCGCTTCAGGTATGTTTATTTCTGTAGCATCCTTGATTATAACTACTATAAACGTAATTAGTAAATAGAAATGGAAAATTCATTGACTGAAAATGATCAAATTAACATAAAAGAACTTTTATTTCCTTATGTCAAAAAATGGAGGCTATACGTTCTATCTATTTTAACATTTGCTCTTTTAACTTTTGTTTATTTAAAATTTCAAGTAAATAAATATAATGTAACTGCAAGTATTCTTGTTAAGGATGAACAAAAAAATCAAGTGCAAGATCAACTTTCGGACTTTTCTAATCTAGGCTTTAATTTAGGTGGTGTTAAGTCTAAACTTGAAAATGAAATTGAAATTTTAAAATCTAGAACATTATTATTGAATGTTGTAAATGAATTAGATTTAAATGTCACTTATTTCATATCAAATAGATTTAATAAAGTTGAATTATTTGAGAATACTATTATTAGATTGAGTTCTATTAATAGTTTAAATGTAATTAACAAAGAATTAAATTTTAAGGCTAAAATTCTTGATAATTATCATTTTTCATTTGAAAGTATTGATGAAGGTTGGGTTAAAAAGTTTTCTTTTGGTTCTAAAATCCATACGAATCATGGAGATTTCGTGATTATCCCAGTTAATAAAAACCAGAATTTTGTTGGTAAAGAGATTTCTATAAAAATAACTTCTATAGATAAAACTGTTGATAATCTTAAGAAATCCATAAGAGTTGAACCTACGAATAAAGAATCAAGTTCTATAACAATCTCAATGGAACATTCAAACATTATAAAAGCTAAAAAAATATTAAATACATTAATTAAGCAACATCAGTTTGAAGCTATTTCCGATAAAAATGAACTTAATAAGAATACGATTAAGTTTATAGATGATCGTTTATCATATATTACCAGTGAATTATCTGCAGTTGAAACAAATGTTTCTGAATTTAAGTCAAGTAATAATATTTTTGATTTAGCCTCAAACACTGGTTTGTATTATCAAAATGAAACCGAAAATGAAAAAGCAATTTTAAATTTAAATACCCAATTGAATCTAGCTAATTATATTGATGAATATCTTGTTACTTCTAACGAGAAAGATTTAATTCCTTCAAACCTTGGTATTAACAATCCTAGTATTGAAAAATCAATTGAAGCTTTGAATTCTTTAATTCTAGATAGAAATAAATTACTTATTACTTCAAAAGAAAAAAATCCAATCGTTAATAATTTGAATGAACAAATCTTGAGTATGAAGTATACTTTAAAAGAAAGTATAAAAAATCAAAGAAATTCAATTAAAATCCAGTTAAGAACTATACAAAGAAAGAATAGAGATTTACTTAAAAAGTTAAATTCAGCGCCTAAACAAGAGAAAGATTTTAAAGAGATAGCAAGACAGCAACAGATCAAAGAATCATTGTATTTATATTTGCTTCAAAAAAGAGAGGAAACTTCACTTGCACTAGCTGTAACTAGTTCAAATACGAAAATAATCGATCAAGCTTATTCTGATAATATTCCTATATCTCCAAAAAGAAAAATTATTTTTATTTTTTCAATTATTCTTGGTTTTCTATTGCCTAGTTTGATTATTTATTTAAAATTGCTATTAGACACCAAAGTAAAAGGAAAACAAGATATTGAACCTTTAAATATTCCCGTAATTGGTGAGTTACCTTTGGTTAAAAATAATCATTTAATTATTAAAAAAGGAGATAGAACAAATATTGCTGAGGCAGTAAGAATCATACGTACTAATTTGAGTTTCTTGTTGAATAAAAATGGTTCTAAATGTAGTACAATTTTTATTACATCTACATTCAGTTCAGAGGGAAAATCTTTTGTTTCTATAAATCTTGCCTCTTCTTTAGCAATGACTGATAAAAAAGTTTTATTAATCGGTTTAGATTTGAGAATGCCAAAATTACTGGAATATATCGGTGAAGTTGCCAACACTGGAGTAACCAATTACATCATTAATCAAAATCTAACTTTGAATGATATTGTTTTAAAATCAGATAAATTAATTGGTGTTGATTTAATTCCTTCTGGTATAATACCACCAAATCCTGCTGAGTTATTAATGACTGATAGAATGTCAAATTTGATAAATGAAGCAAAAAGTATATACGATTATATCATAGTTGATACAGCACCAGTTGGTCTAGTAACAGATACGCTTTTAATTAAGGACTTTGCGGATGTAACTTTATACATAACTAGAGCAGGGGTTTTGGAGAAAAAATCTTTGACCATTTTAAAAGATATTTACGAAAACAAGAAACTAAATAACATAACGGCATTAGTCAACGGAATAGACCTTGAAGCTGGTTATGGTTATGGGAAGAATTATGTATATGGAGGCTATGTAGAAGAAGAATTAGAAGCTAAAAATAGATTTTTTAATTTATTCAAAAAAAACAACTAATGATTAAATAAATTATAGTTGGTGTATACAGAGCTAAAATAACTTTTGTCTTAAAAATATTTTCTATTTTTCTCTTGTGATTGATCAAATTTAATGTGGGGATAATTAAAATAATAGATAATATAATGAGAAAAGCATTACTGTTATTTATTGAATAAAAACTCGATTTTTCAAAATTATTATCAATTTCAGTCTTAAAGTTTTTATTGAATATCTTTGATTTTGTTAAAGCTACCGAATCATTATATTTTATATAAGTTTTGAATGGACTTAAAATGAAAAAATCTTTTCCCTCAGCTGTTTTAATTAAAAAAATTTGTTCGTTAAATAAACCATTGTAATTTTCAGATATTTCTGTTACTATGCTTTTAACTTGATTTTTCGGTAAGATAAAATCAATGATATTCAACAAAGAATAAAACAAACAAGTAAAAGATAGTACTTTATATAAAATCCATATTTTACTAGTATAGAAGTTTTTAATAAAATTGATTCTTTCTAATTCTTTTCTTCTATAATATTCATTTAGTTTTTCTTTTGCTACCCTTATTTTTTCATATCTTTCAGTATCATTTGTATTTACACTCTGAAATTTATCGTTGTTGATTGATGGAGTATAATTAATTAAATTTTCATATGCCTCTTTGATTAATAAAAAACGTTCATGAGCATTATCATCACTATTATGATCTGGATGAAATTCTTTTGCTAATTCACGATATCTACGTTTAATCTCTTCTTTTGAAGCATTCTCTTGTAGATTAAAAATGTCTAAATATATTTTTCTTTTATCGTTCAATGTTTAGTTTTTTCATTGTTTCTAATCGATTAATTTTTTGTGTGTTTGTATAGATGAAATTCTCAATAAAATAGTTTTTTTTTGGCATCTCAAAGCTTGAAAGTATTTGTTTTAATTTTTTGATTATATCTAATTCGATTGGTTTATTCGATTCTATGATCAAAATGACAATTTCTCCAAACTCAGAATTTACCTCTTTACTTATAAAAAATGGGCAATCAATCACTGATTCTAATTTTTTTTCGATTTCTTCAGGGTGTAATTTAATACCTCCAGAATTGATAACATTATCAGATCTTCCTATCCATCTAAATTGTTTTTCATTTTTTAATTCAATGATATCATTGGTTAATAAAACATCAATGCCAAGGGAGGGTGCTATAATACATAAACAATTATTGTACGAATCAATTTTAATCGAATCAAATACAGTGAAATAGTTTTCTTTTTTGATGTTTTTTAAGGCTATATGAGAGTATGTTTCTGTCATGCCAAATGTTTCAAAACAATCACTTTTAATAGAACGAAGTTTGTTTTTTATAGATTGATTTATAGGTGCTCCACCAATTAGTATATTTTCAATGTTATCAAAAAGAGATTTATCTTCTTCAATTATTTTATTTATTTGATATGGTACAAACGAAGCAATTTTAATTTTTAAATGTTGTACTAATCTTAAAGGGTTCTTTTGGGGTGCTGTTACAATTAAATTTGTGTTAAATTCGATGGCTCGAATTATAATCATTTTACCACCAATACCAAAAATGGGTAAACTTAAAAGTAGATTGTCAGTTTCTTTAAATTTGAAATAATTCCCTGTCATTCTAGCAGAATAACGTAGAGATGTTTTTTTTAATTTTATTTCTTTAGGAAAACCGGTTGAACCTGATGTCTTGGAAATTATATAATCATTTTCATTAAACCATTCATTAATGAATAATTTTATTTGATTTATATATTCAGAATCAGAAGTTAAAAATTCAATTTTTGAATACATTTCTATTCTAGTTGTCCCAAACCTTGCCTAATAATCACTGCATCACCTTTTGAACAATCAATTACTGTTGTTCCATCTAATTTTCCAAAACCTCCATCTATAATTAAATCTACTTTATCAGAATAATGCTCATAGATTTCAGAAGGGTCATTATGGTATTCTAAAAATGATTCGATATCCTTCAATGAAGTTGTTGCAAGAGGTGATCCTAATTCTTCAACGATTGAAGTTGCAATTTTGTTATCGGGAATTCTAATTCCAATTTCTTTTCTATTTGAATCAAATAGTCTTGGTATTTCATTTGTTGCTTGTAGAATAAATGTAAATGGACCTGGTAGGTATGTGTTCATTAATTTAAAGGTCGATTTATCTATTTGTTTTACGTAATTTGATAGGTTACTAAAATCAGAACAAATAATAGCGAAATTTGCTTTGTTTAATTTCACTCCTTTAAGTTTAGCTAGTTTTTCGAGTGCCTTTTTGTTATATAAATCGCAACCCATAGCGTATACACTATCTGTTGGGAAAATAATTAACCCCCCTTTTTTAAGAACTTCAACAACACGTGTTATATAGTTGTTATTAACGTTTTCAGGATTTATTTCTAGTAACATAATTTTTTATTTCCAAAGGGTACAACTTATTGCTTTATGATCTGAGTAGACTTCATTTTGAATAATGAAATTTGAAGAATGAAGATTTTTACTATGAAATATATAGTCAATTCTTCCAGCTGGAACTTTTCCAGCATATGTAACTCCTAAACCACGACTTGAATTTCTAAAAGCATCTAAATATAAACTACTAAAGATATTATAGGTATATGACATTGGAGTATCATTAAAATCACCACAAATTATAACTGGAAATGGAGATTGTTGCATATGATCAACTACTTTTCTTGCTTGTTCAGCTCGTTTAGGATAGGCAATTTTTAATTTTTCGATGAGTAATTCAATGGTTGATTTTTTATCTACGATTTTATTTGCGTTTTTAGAAAACACTTTGTAATCATCTTTTTTAAATTTTATTGATTGTAAATGAACATTATATATTCTAAATGTGTCTATTCCTTTTACAATATCTGCAAAAATACAGTAATTATTATCAATGTTTAGAGGGTCTTCAAAAATGATATCTCCTCTTGAAATCATTGGGTATTTAGACAACATAGCTATCCCAAAGTTTTGTCTTCCTTCTAATTTGTGAGAATATCGTTCATGGCAGTAGGGGGTTTCAAGTAGCTCTTTTAAAGTATCTCTAGTAGGAAATTGAGTTGGTCGATCTTGTTGATAGAATTCTTGAAAGCAAATAATGTCAGAATTTTGCCCTTTTAAATAGTTAAAAATATTATTTCTATTTTCAAATTTACCTTTATTCCCCCATTCATATAAATCGAATAGTCGTACATTGTAACTAGTTATTTTAATAGGGTTCGTTGATAAGGAATCGTTTAATTTTTCTTTACCAAATGGGAGAGATATTGTTCGGAAGTGTAATTTTCCACCAAATAATATAATTAGTAAAACACCAAAAAACATTCTTGATTTAGCAAAAGCCCAATAAACAAGAAATATAAAAGTAAAAAGTAAAATAACAGGATATGCTAAACCAAAAAAGGGTAATACCCAGAAATCGTTTGGATGAACAAAAGGACACAAATAGGATAGTAATAAACATATCAAACAAATTATGGTCAATACCCTAATTATTTTTGAAAGCCCTAAAATTTTTGATATGATATTAGCCATTTTTACTTTGTTTGAATAAGAATTCTTTTTCTGCTTTTGTTAAAGATTCATAACCAGATTTTGATATTTTTTCAAGTATTTTATTAGTTTTTTCTTCATTTTGTAATTTAATAAGATTAAAATCTTCATCTGATAATGGTCGTCCACCATGCTTTACTTTTAGTTTTTGTTTCGGTTGGTAAGTAAAAAATGAATTTAATTTATTTAAAAAACTTCGATTTGTTATTAGTAAATAACCACAAATTGCACCTCCTATGTGAGCTAAATGAGCTATTCCATCGGGCTTACCAATTTTTATTAAATCTAATAAAAAATAAATTACTGCTAACCAAATAATTTTAATATTAAAGATTCCATATAAACTCACATCTGTTTTTGGTTTATAAATAGCAATTGCAATAAAAATTGACATGATTGAACCAGATGCGCCTACTACATTTGAATTAATAAAAATTAAATTATCGAAAATAGAATGGTTAATTATTTCAACAATACCTCCAAAAATTCCTCCAAATAAATAGAGTGTAAATACTGATTTTCCTCCAAGATAAAATTCCGCTAATTTGCCTATAAAGTATAAAAACAGCATATTAAATAACAAATGAAAAATATCAAAGTGACAAAATATACTAGTGAATAACCCCCAAGGCGATGAAATAAATTCGTTGAAATTTGTTTTTAATGTAAAGAAATTTATGTAAATAGTTTCAAAATTAATACCTGATAATCTTGTGATTACATTTAAAAATTGAATTAAAATAAAAACACCTATGTTTATGAAGATTAATTTCATAAACATTTTATTTTTTATTTCATACTTTATTTCGTCAGTAAATGTTGTCATTTTTTAATAAAAAAAAGTTTTGTTTTTTTTCCAAAAATAAACGATTATTAGTCCCGTAATACCACCCCCAATATGTGCTAAATGAGCAACATTATCATTTACATGAAAATTCGAATAAATTTCTATTAAGAAATAAACTGGAATAAGGAATTTAGCTTTTATTGGAATAGGAGGGAACATTAACATTAATTCTGTATTTGGAAATATGTAAGCAAATGCTGCCATAATTCCATAAACAGCTCCAGAAGCACCAATCATACACGTTTTAGATTTTAAAATATAATTTTCAAGCATATTGATACTTTCCATATTAATTACATTTAATCTACTTAGATCTTGGTTTCTAATTCCATATTCAAGCTCAGTTACGTTATATCCCATTGATGCAAGCTGGTTTTTAATTTCCATTAATTGAAAGGTTCCCATGATGCTGTTTATAACATAAGCACCTAATGCAGTAATAACATAAAAAATAAAATACCTTTTAGGACCCCAAATTCTTTCCAAACTCGAACCAAACATGACGAATATTAACATATTAAATAGAATATGAAAAAAGTCACCATGCATAAAGAAGTAAGTTATTACTTGAAATGGTTTAAAAAGGGGAGAGTTTGGGTAGTATGCTCCAAATAAATGGTCTAAATCGATTCCTTTACCACTTAATACATATTTTGCTACAAAAAATAATATGTTTAGTATGAGAATGTTTTTAGTTACTTGAGGAATATTTGAAAATAAATTCATTAGATTAAAAATTTTGAGTGAATTCGTTTAATGATTTTGTTTCAATTATCAATTTCCCATTCGGAGCAAATTGGTGTTCTTGTGATTGGAAAAGTTTATCGATTAAATCAGTTATGTTTTCTTTAGAAGTAGAAAGTTTTTTTCTAGATACTGAAATAGAAATATTTAATGCGATTTGATGCGCTAATTCGCTTTTGTCAAACGTATCTGAATTTAAATTTTCTGATATGGATTGTAATGTTTCTTCGACTGTTTCAAAATCAAGTTCACTTGGCGTTCCACACATTTCTAAACCTTCATTGATTCTATTCCACATGAATCCCATACGTTCAAGTGTTGGTTTATTTTCTTCCCACAAAAGCTGTGTTTTATTGTTACAATAGAAAGTAATCGGAAAAAGTAATTGTTGAGAATGAAGTGGTTTTGAAACAAATGTTAGCATTATTTCATCATAAACAATCCTTTGTTTTGCTCTTTTGTAATGTATAAAAAGTAGACCACTTTTAGAGGAAGTAACTATGAAATTATCTTTTATAATGAAATCATTACTTATTTGTTGCTCTGGTATTTCTAATTTATTTTGAATTGATATTGTATCATCATTTACCTCGTAGAAGTTTTCCCAATCAGTACGTTTAAAATCATTGTTTGAAAAGCCAGCACTTTTGATTGCAGAACTCATTCCAGATTTTACAAAATTCCCATTAGAATTATTGGTTGTCTCTGATTTGAAAGGGTTATAATTAGGGTTTATAGAAATTTTCGGTTCTGTAGGAATGGAATTATACATTTCATAAGGAATGTCAAAACTTGTTTCGGCTTCAAAATCAAGTGATGGCGCTATATTAAATTTACCCAGACCAAGTTTAACCGTGCTTTTTAAAATGGCGTAAATTTCTTTATCTTCTTCAAACTTAATTTCTGTTTTTGTTGGATGAACATTTACATCAATACTAGAAGGGTTTACGTCAAAAAAAAGAAAATAAGGTACGTATGTTTTAGGCAAAATTAGATTTTCGTAAGCACTGTTAATCGCATGATTAAAATACATATCCTTAAAATAGCGCTTATTTACAAAAAGATATTGTTCACCGCGTGATTTTTTTGCTCCCTCAGGTTTACCAACAAAACCAGTTATTTTAACTATATCAGTTGATTCATCTATTTGAATAAGTTTGTCATTTATGTTTTTACCAAATAGGTCAACAATTCGTTTTCTCAAGTTTGCTTTTGGTAATTTATAACATAGAGATTCATTGTGATATAACGAAAATGCAAGTTCTGGATGAGCTAAAGCAATTCGAATAAATTCTTCTTCTATGTGACCAAATTCTACCGTATCTGACTTTAAAAAGTTTCTTCTTGCAGGTACGTTATAAAAAAGATTTTTAATCGAAAAAGATGAGCCATTTTTAGAAGCAATCTGTTCTTGACTAATTACTTTACTACCTTCAATTTCAATAGAGGTAGCTAATTGATTTTGTTCTTGTTTTGTAATAAGATGAACATGAGCTATTGCAGCAATGGAAGCTAAAGCCTCCCCTCTAAATCCTTTTGTTTTAAGAGTAAATAAATCGTCAGCTGATGTCACTTTACTAGTCGCATGTCTTTCAAAAGCCATCCTTGCATCAGTTTCAGACATACCTGATCCATTATCAATTACTTGCAACAAAGTTCTTCCAGCATTTTTGACTACAACATCGATAGAATCTGAATTAGCATCAATCGCATTCTCTACAAGTTCTTTTATAACAGAAGCAGGTCTTTGAATTACTTCACCAGCAGCGATTTGATTCGCTATGTGATCAGGTAATAATTTAATTATATCGCTCATGAATGTTATTGAATTCCTTTCAGTATTAAAAATGCTTTAAATGATTCTTGAAAAGCATTTTTGTCTTTTTTAAAATTCACCTCTGTTTTTATGTTATAATCATGAATCGAAAAATCGATATTTTTGATTGAGGAGAGATAAGATTTTGACGCAGCAAACGGAGTCATCATTTCGAAGAAAGAAGTAATATATTCAGGTGCCTTAATTTTAGTTAATAATTCTGGTGAACCAATTATTTCAATTGAATTAAAATTCTGTTTGTTAGCTAGATTTGAACTGTTTTTTCCAATAAATAATTGATTTTTGTCTAATGTTTTTATATAAAAATTGGAATTACCCATTGATAAATTTCCATTTAAATATTTTATACCAAATTCATTGTATTTGTTTAGAAAGGTTAAAACACTATCTTTATTAACCTCTTTACTATAAGAAATTAAAAGGTCAAAATCAGGCTCAGCATAATATGGATTTCCCCCTTCTGTTAACGCTATTCCTCTATAATTGAATTCTATTTTGTTCAACTGGTTTTTGTAATTAGATGTGTTTTTTAGAAATTCACTAATATAATTATTAGTAAAGTATTCATTAATCGTTAGATGAAAACCGCTTTTAATTAGGGAATATTTTTGTGTTGTTTTAGTTAATTTTTGATTCAATTTTCCGGTAATTACAATTTTATCTTTGTTTATATTACCATTAATTTTAAATAAAGACTTCTTTGCTAAATTAATACCAGAGATCGTTATATCATTTTTAAAATCCTCTTTCGAAAATTTGTGATATTGTTTAGTTTGTAGGGTTTGGGTAATTAGGTTTTTATCATTTTGTTCGAAATCAAATTGAATAACAGCAACATTACTAGATCTGTTAACAAGATATTTTTGAAGGTTTGATTTTTTTGCAAACTGACAGAATAAATCATTGTCTTCCAAGTTTAAAGTGATAAAAAGGGTAGGTTTATTATTGTTTTCAATGACATATGCGCCAATTTCAGATAAAAAATCTATTCCTGTATTTTCGATGTCAGTTCTTAATGTTTGTTGAATTAATGTATCTAATTGTGATAAAAGTTTGATGTCGTTATTGTCAATACAAATGTTTTCAATTGATTTTCCAATTAATGATTTTCCATTAATTCTAACTTTAATAAGGGCATTTTCAGGAATAAATTCTAAGTTTTTTTTATTTGAGATTGAAAACAAAAAATCAGAAAAAAACCACAAAGAAATAACCGTAAAAGAACTCATTATCAGTATGAGTGTTTTTGATATGGTCACTTTATTTCGCATACGTAAAGATATACTATCTTTGTGAAATATTTTTTATTGAGATGGGAAATTTTTTATTTTTTATTGCGAAATTATTTGGTTGGAAAATTGATCCTAAGGCACCAGTTGGAGTAGATAAAGCAGTAATTGTTGTAGGACCGCACACTTCTAATTGGGATTTTATTATTGGTAAAATAGCATTTATGAAATATGGTATACCAGGGAAATTTCTGATTAAAAAAGAATTGTTTTTCTTTCCTTTTGGTTATTTATTGAAAAAAATGGGAGGTTTACCAGTTGATAGAAGTAAAAATAATCGATTAACTGATTTTGCAGTTGAATTGTTTGATAAAAATGAGAAGTTTTATTTAGTATTTACACCGGAGGGAACTAGGAAATATAATCCGAATTGGAAGAAAGGCTTTTATTATATTGCTCAAAAAGCTAATGTTCCAATTTATATAGCTTATATAGACTTTGCTACTAAAACAGGAGGTTTTCATTCTTTATTTGAACCTACAGGTGATGTGGATTCTGATATTCAATCGATTAAAAATATATTAAGTCAATACAAAGGAAAATTTCCAGAGAATGGAATTTATTAGTTTTATTTTTTTGAATTGATTGCTCCCGTTTTTTTATTAAAACCATAAGGACAGTGTTTGCAACCACTTTTGCAACAATATCCTCTTTTTAAATGATACTGTTCTGTAAATACAATAAACCCCTCTGGAGATAGATAATAATCTCCAGTCTCCATTTTTTTACGATTTGAAAACATAGAAAAGTCTTCGCTCATTATCCGTGTATTGTTTCTTTGTTACCGTATTTTTTTATCAATTCGTCTTCAAAAACAAGCCATTCTTTCCAGCGCTCTTCTACATTTTTTTCTTTGCCATATTTTCTCGCAAAATTTAAAAACAATGTATAATGTCCAGCTTCGCTAATCATTAATTCGCGATAAAAATTTGCTAATTCTTCATCCTTTATATTTTCTGAAAGGACCTTAAATCGCTCACAGCTACGAGCCTCTATCATTGCAGCAAAAAGCAGCCGATCAATTAATGCATCCAAACGACTTCCATCTTTTTTTAGAAATCTGAAAAGTTCATTTACGTAATTATCTTTTCTTTCTCTACCCAGAGTGAATCCTCTGTTTTTAATGATTTCATGAACCATTTGAAAATGTGCCAACTCTTCTTGAGCAACATCAAGCATTTTGGTTACAATGTCGTCATATTCAGAGTGCATTGTTATTATAGAGATTGCATTAGAGGCTGCTTTTTGTTCGCACCAAGCGTGATCGGTTAACAATTCTTCAATATTTCCCTCTGCAATATCTACCCATCTTGGGTCAGTAGATAATTTTAAACCTAACATCAAAATTCTTTTTCCCAAAATTATGAAAAACTCAATATGGAAAAAAGAATTAAAAATATATTTATTTAATTGATTGGAAACATAATTTTGTTATTATGCAAGATACATTCAAACATAAAGGTTTAAGAAGAATTTTAATTGATGAATTAAGAACGAAAGGAATTGTGCAAGAAAAGGTTTTAGAAGCTTTTGATTCAGTTCCTAGGCATTTTTTTCTTGACTTAGCTTTTGAAAAACAGGCATATACAAATATTGCTTTTCAGATTGGAGCAGGTCAAACAATTTCACATCCATTTACAGTTGCATTTCAATCTCAATTATTAGATATTCAAAAAGGGGATAAGGTTTTGGAAATTGGTACAGGTTCGGGTTTTCAAACAGCAATTTTATGTGCAATGGGAGCTAAGGTTTTTTCAATAGAAAGGCAAAGAGAACTTTTTATTAAAGCAAAGCATATCATTGATAAATTGAAGTTTAATCCTAAATTATATTTTGGAGATGGTTACAAAGGTAGAGCTATTGATGCTCCTTTTGATAAGGTTCTTGTTACTTGTGGAGCACCATTCATTCCCCAAGACTTATTAAATCAATTGAAAGTAGGAGGGGTAATGGTAATTCCGGTAGGTGAAGGTGCGATTCAAGAAATGAAAAGAATTTACAAACTTTCAGAAACAGAATTTCAAACTGAAAATTTCGGAGATTTTAGTTTTGTTCCAATGTTAGAAAATACTAAATAAAAAAGGAGTCCCTTATGGACTCCTAAAAAAAACTATTTATTAATCTTATTTATTTTTTACTCTTTCTACATAAACACCAGTGCGAGTATCGATTTTGATAACTTCTCCATTATCAATAAATAAAGGTACTCTAACTTCAGCACCTGTAGCTATTGTAGCAGGTTTCATTGTGTTCGTAGCAGTATCACCTTTAATTCCTGGTTCTGTGTAGGTTACTTCAGAGATAATGTAAAATGGTAATTCAACAACAAGCGGGTTTTCTTCTTCAGCATGAAAAAGTATATTACAATTCATACCTTCAACTAAAAATTCAGGTTTTTCAATAAGCTTGGCTGAAATATTAACTTGTTCGTAAGTCTCATTGTTCATAAAAACATACTCAGTACCTTCTTGGTATAAGTATTGATATTCACGATTTTCAATTCTTACTGGTTCGATTTTGTGACCTGCTGAAAATGTATTATCAAGTACTTTACCTGTTTCAATATTTCTCAATTTAGTACGCACAAAAGCAGGACCCTTACCTGGTTTAACGTGTTGAAATTCGATAATTTGAAATAACTTGTCGTTATGTTTAATACATAAACCATTCTTAATATCTGCAGTAGTTGCCATAATGAAAATTAAATTTTAACAAAATTAAATAAAATCAATGATGTACAAAAACATTTATATTTTTCATTTCTCTTTTTTTGAAACCTTATTTTGACTTTGTATCTTTGTTTCAAATAAATAAATATTATGGCTAGTAAAAGAGATTTTAAAAAGGATTTGAATAGAATGGTTTTTGATGTAGTTGAAGAATGTTTTAGCATTCAATTATACAACGAAACTAAAACACAAGTAACTAACGAATTGATTGAAGAGGTGATTAATTTCAGAAATGATATGACTGAAAAAATTCATAAAGCTAAGACTAACAAAGATTTTCCTGCAATCAGAAAAGAAGCTGAAGAAGCTGCTGAGGATTTCGTGCTAAAGTTAAATAACTTGTTGTAATTTCTATTACTAGAAATTTTAAACTGATAAGGAGACGTTAATCGTCTCCTTTTTAGTTTGATACAAATGCTTTTATTTGAAGTTCTGTGATTTTCTTTTCTATGTTTGCCTCAACAGTGATAGTTTTTTGAATTTCGCCGCTTTGACTCGCTTTTGGGTGAAAATTGATACTTATAAAATCTGTTTGACCTGGTAGGATAGGTTTTTCAGGTTTATAAGGGGTAGTACAACCACAGCTAGCTTTCACATTGTAAACTAAAAGAGGCTTTTTTCCAGTATTTGTGAATTTAAATTTATAATTATTGTCTGATTCTGCTTTTACTTTTCCGAAGTCGTGTGTTAATTTTTCAAATGAAATAGAGGTTCTATTAGCGATTTCAGCTATAACTTTTGCTTTTTCTTCTTGTTCAATTTTTTTTAGTTCTTTTTGTAATTCCTCATCGCTTTGTTGTTCTGATGCGATTGAAGATAACACTTCTTTTTTATTATTGTTTGATTCGCAATTGTACAAGAAAATTATACAAGATATGATGAGTAAATATCTTTTCATATGATGTTATTTTTCGATTCCAAATTTATCAAATTTTTTATTGTTTTCTATGGTCTCCAATGCTGCATTTAATATATCATTTCTCTGGTTATAAATTTTATAGAATTCAGTAGTACCCCAGAAGTTTTGTGCAATTAATGATTTGATGAATAATTTAAACAACGCTTCATTTTTTTTGTATTCACTTTCATTGAACTTGATTTCAGGTTGTTCTTTTTCGATCGTATTAAAAAATGTATTCATAAATAATTCATCACAAATAAATTGCTTATTAAAAATATCAAAACTTTGAAATTTATTTTTTAATAAGGTTCGATTGTTGTCTACGTAAGATAAAGAATATGAATTAAATATGCCAGTATTCAATACTTTTCTAAAATAAGGTGTAAATTCATTGGTGTCTAACGGAACAAAGATGTCTGGCATTATACCACCCCCACCATAGACCGTTCTTTTTCTAATTTTAGTTTGAAATTTTAGGCTATCGGGGAATTTGATACTATCTTGAGAAGTAAGTTCGCCATGAGCTAGTCGTTTAATAAAATCTTTGTGATATTCCTCGCTATTAGCTTCATAAGGTTTTTGAATATTTCTTCCGCTTGGGGTAAAGTATCGAGCAATGGTTAATCTCATTTCCGAACCATCAGATAATGAAATTGGTCTTTGTACTAAACCTTTACCATAAGTTCTTCTTCCAACAATTAAACCTCTATCCCAGTCTTGAATTGCGCCACTAACAATTTCACTTGCTGATGCGGAATTTTCGTTTACTAAAACTATTAATTTTCCTTTTTCAAATTGTCCTTTTGTATCACAAATCATATTTTGTCTAGGTTGGTGTTTCCCTTCAGAAAAAACTACTAATTTGTCATTAGATAAAAATTCGTCACAAATGTTTTTTGCAGCTTGCATTACTCCTCCGCCATTATCTTGCAAATCGAGTATGAGATTTTTCATACCTTGTTCATTCAAAGATTTAAGGCTATTTTTAATTTCATCAGTAGTTGAATGAGAAAAACTATTTAATTTGATATAGCCCGTTGTAGGTGTAATCATATAGTGACAATCTACAGAATTCAAAGGTATCTTATCTCTTGTTATATTGAAAGAAAGTAGTTCTGGTTCGTTTTTACGTAATATTTCAACTTTAACTTTGCTACCCAATTCCCCCATTAATTTTTCTCGAACTTGAGAATTTTTGAGTTTGACATTAGCAATTGTAATTCCGTTCACCTTAATGATTTTATCACCAGCTCTAATTCCAATTTTTTCAGAGGGTCCTCCGGGAACAGTACCAACGACCATCAGCGTATCCTTTAAAAGTTGAAAACGAATACCAACTCCGACGAAATTCCCATTAATCATTTGATTTGCATCATCAACTTCTTCTTTGGAGATATATGAACTATGAGGATCTAATTTTTCGAGTGTGGCTATAATAGCTGCTTCAGTTAGTTTAGCATTGTTTACATCATCAACATATAAATGATTAATGTAAGTATAAACCTCTTCAAATTTACGTGTGCTTTGTTTAATGTCTTGATTTTGAGCGGTTAATTTTAATGAGATTAATAAAATTAACATTGTGAAATATTTATTCATTGATTCAAAATTAAAAATCAAAAATACTTAAAATTAAGAAGATTAGAATCTATCAAGATAAGTATAGTTTCGAATGTAAAAATTAAACAATTCTATGTTTGTTTTTTTTTAAAGACAAAACAATTAAATGTTTAATTATCTTTATCTTAGTTTAAAATTCGATAATGAAAAAGGTATTTATTTCTCTGTTTTTTTTGATTTTTTTAACAACTACTTATGCTCAAAACAGGGCGTTAAACAAAGTTACATTGTTATATAAACAAAGTAATTATCGTTTGACATATTGGAGAGCAGATGAATTATTTAATCAACCAGAGTTAGATTCCTCGTTGATACCAGAATTTTATAAGTCATTGTCATTGTTTCATTTACAGGATAAGTTTTTATTTCGAAAAAGAGATAAGCAACCTTGGATTGAAGCATCTGAAATTTTTAAACAAATAAAAACTCAACCAAAGTCCAAACATTTCTTGTTAACTCATAAAGATGAAATTTCAGATCTTAGGGATTATTTGATTGATGAGTTGAATTGGTTTAAAACTAAAAATGACATAAAAAAGGCTGCTTTATTAACTAAAGCGATTGAAGGTATTTTTGATGGTTTAAAATTGAATCCAATAAATTCTAAGCATGAAAAAATCAATGTACTTAAAGTACCTACAAAACAAAAATCATTGATTGAACCCCAGAGAGAAAATCTCATTGAATATGCAGAAAAATGTATAGGAATTCCGTATTTATTTGGTGGAGATAGTTTGGATGGGTTTGATTGTTCCGGATTTACTGGTTATGTATTTACGAATTCAAATTTTAAAGTCGGAAGAAGTTCGAGAGATCAATATCAGTCTTGTAAAAAAATAAATAAAGATGAAGTTAAACCAGGGGACTTAATCTTTTTCAATAGTGGCAAAGACGAGGTTACGCACGTTGGTATAGTTGTTTCAAAACAAGGTGAGCCACTTAAAATGATACATTCAAGTACCTCTAAAGGTGTGATAGTAAGTGAAGTTGAAACTTCTGAGTATTGGATGAATAAACTTACTGGTTTTGGAACTTTTTTTGAGTAGATTTTTGCTAGTAAATCATATTACAAGAAATTTTAGCAGAATTTAGACACAACGGAATACCTCCACCTGGGTGTACACTTCCTCCCACAAAAAATAAGTTTTTAAGTGATGAAAAATTAGGATGTCTGAAAAAGGCAGCGTTTCTAGAATTTGAACTACTTCCATAAAGGGCACCGCCAGCACTTGAAGTTCTAAATTCGATGCGTCTTGGGTCTAGATAATCTTCTTCAACGATATGTTTTTCAATATCGATACCAAGTATTGAGTTAATCTTGTGAATGATGTTTTTTCTAGATTCTTTTATGATTTTATCCCAATTTTGATTTTCATTTGAAGGTACATTAATCATCACAAACCAGTTTTCACAATCATTTGGTGCGTCTTTTATGCTTTTTTTAGAAGTAATATTAATATAGACAGTTGGATCTAAATAAGAGGTTTTGAGATCGAAAATATGTTTAAACTCATCTTCGTAATTTTCTGAAAATAAAATGTTGTGTAAATCTAATTCTTTGAATGTTTTATTTATTCCCCAGTAAAATATGATGCCAGAACTAGAACGTTCTTGATGAAGAATTTTTGTTGGTTTTTTAAATTTTGATAAAAAACTATTGTAAGCAGCTTTTATGTCAGCATTACAGATAACTACATCAGCTTTATAATTTCCTTTATCAGTAATAACTTCCTTAATTATATTATTTTCTTTAATAACTTCATTTACAGAAGTATTCAAATTAAATTCTACACCTAAATCTTTGGCTAGTTTAGTTAGTGATTCAGTAATAGAATGCATTCCGTTTTTAGGGAAAAACGAACCTTTATTTAATTCTAAATGTGGGATTAAAGATAAAATACCTGAAGCTTTGTATGGTGAAGAACCATTGTAGGTTGCATATCTATTAAAAATCTGAATCAGTTTTGGGTGATTTAATGTGTTTGAATTTGTTTCGTTTAACGTTTTGAATAAATCGAGCTTTGGTATTGATTTAATACATTTTATAATGGGATAACTAAAGTAAGTTTGAGGTTTATGTAGTGATTTTTCTAAAAATATTTCTTTTGTTGAATTGTATTTGTAGGCTGCGTTGATCAAGTAGTTTTTTAATGGTTTGAAAGGAATGTTCAGTTTCGTTTCAATCTCATTTTTTAATTGATTTTCATTTGAATAAAAAGATATTTTTGTTTTATCTGAAAAAAAATAGTTGCAACTAATATCACATTTTTCGTAATGAAAATAGTCGTTGATGTTTTTATTTGAAATTGCAAATAATTCTTCAATTAGTTCTGGTAACGTAAATAGGGATGGTCCAGCATCGAATCGGTATTCACCCAATTGTATTTGAGTAAGTTTACCACCTAGATAATTATTTTTTTCAAGCACAATTGTTTTAAATCCTTTATTTTGTAAACGGATAGCAGAAGCAAGTCCTGCAATACCGCTACCAATAACTATTGCTGTTTTCATACATTTTCTCTAACAATTGTTACGAATTTATGTTTTATTTCACAGAAAATTGAATTTGAAACTCTATCTTTGAATAAGAAAATTATATATCTATGCAAATCGTCCTTACGAAAACTCAAATAGATCAAAAAATCACTCGTTTAGCACATCAAATTATCGAAAATTCTTATGGTGAACACCAGATTTTCATTGGTGGTATTTGTGGCAACGGAACGATTTTGGCAAAAGCTTTGAGTGAGATAATTAAAGTAAACTCAGATTTAGATGTTACTAATTTTGAAATTAATTTGCATAAAGATCAACCTTTACAACATGATATCCTTTTAAATATTCAAACAGATTTACTAAAAGACTCTTTTATTGTTTTGGTAGATGATGTTTTGAATTCTGGGAAAACAATGCAATATGCATTGATGAAATTACTTGAAAAACCAGTTAAAGCAATAAAAACTGTTTCATTGGTTGATAGAAGACATCGTCGTTTTCCAATAAAAGCAGATTTTGTTGGTATTACTTTAACCACGACAATTCAAGAGCGTGTTGAGATGGATTTAACACAAGAAGATTATTTTGCTTATTTAGTTTAATAAAATGCAGAAAACTACTGAATCATCAAGTAAATATGATGGGTTAGAAAAAATGTCTACCATCGAATTATTGACAAACATAAACAATGAGGATAAGACCGTACCGCTTGCTATTGAAAAGGAATTAAATAATATTGAAAAGTTCATCAATGCAGCTTTCAAAAATATGTCACAAGGAGGACGACTATTTTATATTGGAGCTGGTACAAGTGGTCGTTTAGGGATTGTTGATGCAAGTGAATGTCCGCCTACTTACGGAGTTCCCTTTGATCTAGTAAATGGTATTATTGCAGGAGGAGATGGTGCAATTCGCAAAGCGGTTGAATTTGCAGAAGATGATTATGAACAAGGTTGGAAAGATTTGCAAGACAATGGAATCAATTCTGGAGATGTTTTAGTTGGAATCGCTGCCTCAGGTTCAACACCTTATGTTTTGGGGGCTATAAACAGAGCTAATTCACAAGGAGTTTTAACGTGTGGTTTATCTTGCAACGCTGGTAGTTTATTGAGTCAACAGGCGCAATACGCTATTACACCAGTTGTTGGTCCTGAGTTTGTTACTGGTAGCACTCGAATGAAAGCTGGAACAGCTCAAAAATTAGTATTAAATATGATTTCAACCATTTTGATGATTAAATTGGGTCGAGTTCAAGGAAATAAGATGGTAGATATGCAATTAAGTAATCATAAATTGGTTGATAGAGGTGCAAAAATGGTGCAAGAAAAAACAGGGGTAGATTATGAAGTTGCAAAAGAACTTTTGTTAACGCATGGAAGTGTTCGTTCAGCTGTGAATTTTTATTCTTCAACAAAATGAGAATAGATATTTTAACTATTTTACCTGAGTTGTTACAAGGTCCTTTTTCAGCATCGATCATGAAGCGAGCCCAAGATAAAGGATTAGCTGAAATATTTGTTCATAATATAAGAGATTATTCCACAAATAAACATAAGCAAGTTGATGATTATCAATATGGTGGAGGAGCAGGTATGGTGATGTCAATTGAGCCTATTGCTGCTGTTTTGGATAAATTAATTTCAGAAAGAAAATATGATGAAATCATTTATATGACACCCGATGGTGAAGTATTAGATCAGAAAACTGCAAATTCATTTTCTTTATATGAAAATATTATTATTCTTTGTGGTCATTATAAAGGAGTTGATGAGCGAATAAGACAAATATATATTACAAAGGAAATTTCAATCGGTTCTTATGTATTATCAGGTGGAGAATTAGCCGCAGCAGTCCTAACGGATAGCATAGTACGTTTGATTCCAGGGGTATTAAATGATGAAACTTCTGCATTAACAGATAGTTTTCAAGACAACTTATTGTCACCGCCAGTATATACTAGACCACCAGAATTTAGAGGTTACAAAGTTCCAGAAGTACTACTTTCAGGTAATTTTGATTTGATTGAAAAATATAGAGATGAAGAAGCTTACAAACGAACCAAAGAAAGAAGACCAGATTTATTAGATTAATTATGGATGCATTAGATAATTTAGAAGAAATATTAAAAGAAGGAGGAACCATTTTATATCCAACAGATACTATTTGGGGGATAGGATGTGACGCAACCAATGAGGAAGCATGCCAAAAAATATTGAAAATCAAACAACGTCCAGAAGATAAAAGTTTTATTGTATTAGTTGATAGCATTCAAATGCTTGAAAAGTATACTATTTCGTTTCCTGAGGTCTGTTATGATTTAATTGATTATGCAGTTAAACCACTGACTATCATTTATCCTAACTCTAGAGGTTTAGCTCCTAGTGTTTTAGCTAAAGATGGTTCAGTTGGTATTAGAGTTACAAACGATCCATTTTGTATTAAATTGATTCGAACTTTAAAAAAACCAATTGTTTCTACCTCTGCCAATGTTTCGGGGGAGAAGTCACCAGTTAATTTCACGACTGTTCCAGAAATTATTAAACAAAGTGTTGATATTGTAGTACCAGATAATGGAAAAGTTCAAAGTCAACCATCACAAATATTGAAAATTGGCGCAGATAGTTCAATAAAAATCATTAGAGATTAATTTTAAAAAGATGAATTTTCTTAAAAGATACCTTTTATTTTTTTTTCTTTTAAATCTCATTATTCTAACTAATTGTACAGAGAAAAAAGAAGAAAGTAATCAACATTTAAAGCCACAAAAGAAACTTCCTTTTGAAAAACGTTTTAAAAGAGAAATTGAATCTAAGTTGCAGATTCCTGTTAATGAAAAGTATAGTTATAAAGTTTATAAAGATTTTTTGAATTTAGATGATATTAAAGATGCAGTAATTACAGTTAATCGATATGATTTTGCATTGAGTGAAGCAGTAAAGTCAGAAAATACTGCTCAAATGGCTGAAGCAGGATATACAGGTAATTATAATTTTTTCTTCTTCTACGATGGTAAAACAGATGAAATCTCGAATCCGATTGCTGTTGCTTCTAGTCCACAAGTACCACTAGAATTAAATCTGGAAAATATTCAATCTGATTTTTTTAAAGACATAACTATTACTTATCGAATTAGAAATTCTGCGTTTAAAAATTTTTATTTAATGTCAAATGGAAATATTCAGTTGATGTTTCAATGGAAGTTATTCGATGCAATTGGAACAAATAATCCGGAAGCTAATTTTATTGAATATGAAAAAGGGTCATACAATGAGTTTAAAGACATTGTAATTTATAAAGGTAAAATCAAAAATTACACACCAATTGTCAAAGATATTTATAATTATAAGCCTATAATCGAAAAGGAAGGATCTAAATTATATCGTTTCTTTTTTGATAAAAGAACTTTAAAATATTCTACAAACGATTAAAATGAAAGAATATTCTTTCAATATTGAGAAAACAACCCGTTATTACACTTTGGGTGAATTAGATCATTCTGATAAAATACTTTTTGTATTACATGGTTATGGTCAGTTACCTCAATTCTTCATTCGTAAATTTCAGTCTTTGGTTGATAAGGGTTATTTCGTTGTTGCTCCAGAAGGACCCCATCGATTTTATTTAGAGGGAACGTCAGGAAGAGTAGGAGCCTCTTGGATGACTAAAGATGCAAGATTAGACGATATTGAAGATAATTTAATGTATCTGAAAAAATTGGTTGAATCATTTGTTAAGATTAAAGAATTCAAAAAAATAAGTTTGTTAGGGTTTTCACAAGGAGGTGCAACAGCCACCCGATTTTATGAAAAACATCATACATATTTTGATTTATGTGTTCTTTGGGCGAGTGTTTTTCCAAATGATGTTCCTTTTCAAAATTTGAGTAATTATTCTGGTTTTCATTTTGTTGTTGGTATGGAAGACCCTTATTTCACAAAAGAATCCATTGATGAATATATTTCGCTTTACCAAAGTTATGGAATTAAAACGCATACTTTTCAAGGTAAGCACAATATAAATGATGAATTACTTAATCAACTATTTTGACCACCCTTACTTATAAATGACATTAGTAGAAACGGAAGAATAACTGCTCTCAAACGAATTATAACTCCTGACATTGGAACGGTCCAACCGATAAATAATAGTGTTAAAATACAGAAGAAGAATAGATTACTGTTTATTTTTTGATTTTTGTAAAAGATGTAATATAGTCTGTAAATTATTAAAAGTAATATAATCCAATTTTCAATAGACATGTAAATCAATTCTACTGTTTCAAAACTAAAAATTAATGGATATAGAAGAGAATTATATAAACCAGTAAAACAATTTAATAAAAGATCAATTGGTTGATTTAATATATCGATTTTAAAATAAGTGCTAGCATGCATTTCCTTTGCGACTAGAATTAAATCATTTTGCTTGAATTTTAATGTTTGAAAAAGATCAATCTCTTTAATTTGAAGAATTGCAATAAAAAAGAATAGGTAAATACCAAAAGATATTAAGAAATTAAATTGTTTTTTAATCCCTTTTTCAAGGAAAAGAATCGTAATAAAAGGAATAAAACTTATAAAAATATATGATCTCAATTCGATTAAGAAAAAGCTTGAGCAAATGAAAACCAACCAAAAAATAGTTTTTTTGTATTGAAATCTATCCATGATGTAGATCAAACTAGCGATTGAAGTGAAGATTATTGCATCTTTTGTACAAGAGGAAGATATTAACCAAACCGATGGAATAATAAAGAGGGATTTAAAATTTTGAATTATATTTTTATCTAAGTATTTGAAAATAAAAATAAAACCATGCAAACCTATAAATGAAAAAAGGAGTAAATGCGAAAAGATGTTACCAAAGGAAATTGGAAGGAACCAGGCATGTAATTTGATTAAAAAATGATTTTCATCAAAAAAAGAAGAGGGATTCTTATACCAATAATTAGTTTGAACTAACAATTCTTTTATCTCAGTATTTGTCTGTCCATTTACTAAAAATTGAAAATATGCTTTTGGATTTGATGAAAAAATATTTATGTATAACAAATTGGCATCATCGAAATGTTTGAAGATTTCAGCTGTTTCTCGATTTGTGAAAACTATGGAATAAACTAACCAATAAATAAATCCAGAACAAGTTACATTACCGAATAAAATAAATGTATTAAAATTTTGAATTTGGTAAAATTTACATTTTGAAATAATTAAAATAAAAATGGTTAGTAAAATAAGGTATGAAAGTGTTTTTAACAAATTATCTGAAAATCTTGACCTTGCTTTTCTGTGGTCATTTTCATTATTAATTAAACCTGCTTTCCAAGATTTTGTTTTAGCATAAGCACCTGTATTTTTTGCGATTTTTAATTTTTCTGTATTGATTTTAAAGTCGAATTCATAAGGGTTAATCATAAAATTTGATAGATGAGGAATAATCAAATTGTTACTTTGTTTCGTGCCATAGAAGGGTTGTTGGTCTCTAGATTTGAGTTCGCTATCAGTAATGTTGTTGAACGTAGTAACATTCACAATTTTGGGTGCATATTCAGAAAACCAAGCGCTACCCATAGTATACTTATTTTTTATAAAAGTATTGTTATAAATTCGATTATTTGATGCGGTTTCGTTCAAAGTCAAACCAACAAAACATTTCCAAATGACATTGTTATGTACATTAAAATTGGCATTTCCATTATCTAAATATATACCAGAACCATAATGTGGAGCTCTGTTATGATGCAACCAATTGTATGCAATTTCAGTTCCACCACCATCAGTTCCATAATTATAAGTAAGACCTAAATCATCGCATAAATATCCCCCTTCACAAATTTCATTGAATAATATCTTACAATTTTTAGAATTAGAATGAAGAACAACAGATCGCCCAGTTTTAGACAAATAACAATGTTTTACCTTATGATTTGTACCATAAAAATTTAATGCTGCTGCATCCGTTCCCATCCAATTACAGTCACGTACAATCGAATTATATACAGTATTATTTGTTCCAAAAGTAGTAACACCATCACCCCAAGAATGTTGAATGATTGAACTTTTTATTTGATTTAACTTACCATTTAGAATTACTCCTTTCCCTCTCCAATAAATAGAGGAATCGTTTACTGGATTACAACCTCTATCGAAACTATATTCAAAATCAAAAAATGGAGTAGGGTAATTAATTTCCGAATTAACTAGGTTACAATTGGAGGAATTATCAAATGAGATCAATTTCCCCATAAAATGTAATCCCTTTATTGTGATGAATTTACATTGGTTTAAAATAAATTGATCATTTTCTGTTCTATATCTGATTCTTTTTTTAAGTGGAGGTTTTCCATACCAATAAATATATTTATCTGTTGAATACCATTCATTTAATGTGTCTAAAAATGAAAAATTCCCTACGAAATATCCTTTTCCTTTTCCTAAATATGCAGTCTTGTATTTATTATTCCAGTAAAAATCCTTATTAGACAATGTTACTAAATTCTTAGATTGTTTGATTACTTTACCAGTAATCGCAATAGTACCTCTTCCGCATAAACCAATAAATTTCGAGTTTTTGAAATTGATAATTTTATGTGTTTTGAATCTGATTTCTTTTTCAGCATTTGAATATACATTTAGCCATTTGTCTTTTAACATTTCTCCTTCCTTGATATTTGGGAAACTTGCTTGCATTACAGGTTTATCCAATAAAAACACCTGTGTAATTTTTGAATTGATTTTGGCCCTGTAAATGTGTTTTTTAAATGGCTTCCAAATTAAATTGTAGCTTCTTGTTTTAAATTCAACTCTTTCTTTTTTAAAGTTTTGAATAAATATTCGGTTTTCTTTTGTGCCGAATATTTTAAGATTACAATTTTCGGTATATACTCCACCTCGAATGAATAAGGTATCACCAGGTTTTAGTTTGTTTGAAGCAAATTGAATAGAATAAAAAGGGTTTTTAAAACTACCCGTATTTGTATTTTTTCCTTTTAGAGAAACATAAAAAGACCTTGTATGACCAAAGTTAAGGGAAATGAAAAAATTGAATAAAAAAATCAGAAAAAGGTTAATAATATTTCTATTCAAAAGCTTAATAGGCACTATTTTAATCCGTTTTAGTTAAAATTAGTTTGAAATATTTTAATCAATTGATTTGTTGGCATACTCTGACCAGGATGATTTTCTAACCAACTAATTACTTGTTCAGTAGCTAGAGGTTGTAATCCCATTTTTATTGCCGTGTTTCGTAGCGCTTTCAATTCATCATGATGTAATTCGTTATCAACAAACATTAACAAACACAAACGATAGAATTGAACAATTCTTTCTAATTCATTTTTAGGAGGTGTATGATTGATTTTTTTTTCAAATAATTCCATCAACTCCTCTTTAGTAAGTCCTAGTTGATGCGCGATTTGTAGTAAAAAGCCAAATTCCATCTCTTTAATTTCACCATCAACTTTAGACAATTCTGTTAATTGAAACATTAAGGCCTCATTTTCAATAATTGATTTATCATTTTTCTGTTTTAAGATAAAAGCACTTACTAAATCAACAATTTCCTTTAATTTTTCTGGTAATTCGTTATAAGGCCAAGGATGTGAACTTCCAAATACATGATCTGCACCTTCGATTGTATATAAAGGTGAATTTGTCCACGTAGCTATCTCAACACCTTCATCAATTAAGACGGAAGTATCTTTGTCTCCATGAATTACTAAATTGGGTTTGTTTAATGTTTTACATGCCTTTTCAATATTGAGTTCATCTTGAAATTCAATGTAATCTAAATATTGAATATAATTATGAGGCATATGTTGCTTAGTGCGTTGGTTTTGAACATGTCTAACACCAATTTCTTTCCAAGATTGAAGCATATTTTTATCTTCAAAACGTTTTGAAATTGAAGATATTGCAGCTAAAGTGATTATAGATTTTACGCGTTCATCGTTGTGATTTAATAATGCAATACCACCTCCACGACTATGTCCCATTAGATGAATAAAAGTGTTTTTAGGAATGTGTTTTTCGATTTCATTTAATAGGAAAATCACATCGTTTTTTTCTTTGCTGTAAGTGTTGTTTGCAAAGGCTTCTAAATCTGGGAAATCAATTCCGTTTGTTGATGTTCCTCCATTGTGAGAAAGATTGAATTTACAGAATCCAAACCCTTGATTTGTAAATGATTTTTCAAATAAATTCCATGCTCCCCAATCTTTAAATCCCATATAACCATGAATAAAAACAATTAAATTTCCATTAAAGTCAACGGGTATTTCTAAATCAAATAGACTCTGTCTTTTTTTACTTCCGATATAGGTTGCATTTTTCAAGTGAAGCATACTTTCATTTTTTATCAAAAGTAAGAGTTTATAAGATTTTAAGTTGTAAAATTCTTTTTTTCATCTCAAAAAGTAATGAATTGAATGTGTAAGTATCTTTTTAATATTATCTTTATTCTTTCAATTTTAAGTAAATAATTAATTTTTAATTTATTGATTTACATATATATTGATGCTTATTAAAACAACAAATATTGAATGAAAATTTCAGCATCCATTTACAGTGATAAAAAAAGGCCTTTAAAAGATGTTATTTCTGACTTAGTTAGTCATCAAGTTGATTTGCTTCACATTGATTGTAATGATGATCTTTCTGTTTTTGAAGATATTGCTTTGATTCGAGAATGGTGTTCTCTACCGATTGATTTACATATTATTACTGAAAATCCATCAAAGTATTATGATTTATTAGAAAAAAATCCTGTAGAATACCTCACTTTTCAGTATGAAGATTTAAAGGAAAAATTAACGCTTCCTTCAGTTTTAACAGCTAAAAAAGGTCTAGCTATAGTAACACCTACTCATATTGATGTTTTTGATGAATTTCAAGATTTTGATTTTATCTTATTCATGGCGACAGTTCCAGGTCAAAGTGGTGGGAAATTTGATCCTATAAATTTTAAAAAAATCAGAGATTTTCAGAAAAAGTATCCATCAAAATCGATACACGTCGATGGAGGGGTAAATGGGGAAGTTTCTTTTATTCTAAGAACGATGGGGGTAAGTAGTTCTGTATCTGGTTCTTATTTATTTAACGAACCTAGTATTGGACAAGCACTCATGAATTTAACAAAGCGAAGTTTAGAATCACATTTTCAGATAAAAGATTTTATGATTCCGATTTCTGAGACACCTGTCATTGATGAAACTAATATATCTTTAAAATCAGTTTTAGAATGTATAGAAAAGGGTAGATTAGGTTTTTGTTTAGTGATAGATCAACATAGAAAATACAAAGGTTTAATATCCAATGCAGATGTTAGAAAGATTTTGATACACGAATTTGAGCATTTACCTAATATCAATCTTACTGGACTTATAAATTCTAATGCAGTAGGTTTAAATGAAAATACTACTGTAAACGAAATGTTACAACTAATTAAAAATAAACCATTTCCGATTACATATCTTCCTGTTTGGGACGATGAAAATAATGCAGTTGGAATTATTACTTTTGTAAATCTTATTCGAGGAGAGTTATGATAATTGAATTAAAATCAACAATTGCTAAAATAAATGCTGAAAAGTTAGCAATGGATATAAAAGCATTTCACATTTCATTTAATGATAAATCATATTTAATCACTGGCTCAGGTGTAAAAGAATTGCCTGTAGATTTGATTGAAGTAACTGAAAATTATTGGGTTTTTCCTAATGATTTACAACTTGCATCAAGTAAGTTTTTGAAAACAAGACGCGAGGTGAAGATTGGTAATGTTGTCATTGGAGGAAATACAAAAAATACAGTTATCATCGGTGGACCATGTTCTGTAGAGAGTGAAGAACAAATAACAATATCTGCTAAGTTTATTAAAGATTTAGGTCTTCAAGTATTGCGGGGAGGTTGTTATAAGCCAAGAACGAGCCCTTATAGTTTTCAAGGTTTAGGTTTAGATGGACTTAAATTATTAGCACAAATGAGAGAGCAGTTTGGTTTAACTGTTATCACAGAAGCTAGAGACGCAAGTCATATTGACGAAATTATCGAATATTCTGATGTGATTCAGGTTGGAGCAAAAGCGATGTATGATCAAGGAATTTTGAGAGCTTGTGCTAAAACACAGAAACCAGTTTTGATTAAAAGAGGATTTGGCACTACGCTACAAGAATTTGTTCAAGCCGCAGAGTTTGTTTTAGCAGGGGGAAATCCGAACGTAATTTTGTGTGAAAGAGGTATTCGAACTTTTGAAACTGGAACCCGTTTTACACTAGATTTATGTGGAGTAGCGTGGTTAAAAGAACATACGAATTTACCGATTATTTTAGATCCAAGTCATGCTATGGGGTATGCTTACGGAGTTCCTGATTTAGCAAGAGCGTGTGTAGCTATGGGAATAGATGGATTACTAATCGAAGCGCATCCAGATCCAAGTGTAGCCAAATCTGATGCTTCACAACAATTAAATCACACACAATTTGAATCTTTAATTTCAAGTTTAAAACCTGTTGCTTCAAGCGTAGGTTACAACATTTTGTAATATGGTGTTTTTAGAACAAAATATAAGAGGGCTTTGTACTAAATTTGGTTTAGATTACGAATTGTTTTTAACAGATTTTCAAGTAGATAGTATCACTGAGATTCCATTGGTTGAATTAGAGGCTATTTGCGAAGAATATGAACTAGATTTAGAGGCATTACTTTTTAAACCTTTATATAAATCTGATTTTCACATTGAAAAATTAGCACCTATTAAATTGTTGATTTTAGATGTAGATGGTGTCATGACAGATGGCGGCATGTATTTTACTGAAAATGATGATCAATTTAAGAAATTCAATACGAAAGATGGAATGGGCATCATTGAGTTGACAAAAACCAAACTTGTTGAAGTAGGAATTATTTCATCTGCTTTTAAAGGAAATGCTGTTCGTAATCGTGCAGAAATGCTCGGTATAACACGTTGTTATGTAGGTAGAGATTCTAAAATATCTGTTTTAGAAACATGGTTAGAAGAATTAGGTATTACAATAAACCAAGTTGCAATTATAGGTGACGATGTAAATGATTTGCCAATCATGAAAAAAGCTGGATTTTCTGCTTGTCCTTCAGATGCAGTACAAGTTGTTAAAAAACATGTTGATTTGATTTTGTCTAGTAAAGGTGGTCATGGTTGCATTCGAGAATTTATAGATAACTTTTTATTACCTCAACCAATAGGTTCAAAATTATAAGATTATGAAAAAATTTAAAATAGGAATTATAAGAGAAGGAAAAGTGCCACCTGATTTTAGAGTGCCTTTAACACCTACTCAATGTGCTCAAATAAAAGAGAGTTATCCAAATGTTGATTTTGTAGTACAATCAAGTTCAATTCGTTGTTTTTCAGATGATATGTATTCTGAAAAAGGAATCACTGTGAAAGAAGATCTGTCAGATTGCGACTTAATTATGGGGGTAAAAGAAGTACCTGTTGACGCGCTGATACCTCATAAAAAATTCATGTTTTTTTCTCACACCATTAAAAAACAAACTTATAATCGTAAATTACTACAAGAAATACTTGATAAAAAAATACAATTAATTGATTATGAGGTTCTAAAGAATAAAGTTGGAAAGCGATTGATAGGTTTTGGTCGTTATGCTGGAATAGTTGGTTGTTATAATGGTTTTCGAGCATTTGGACTTAAGCATAATTTATTTACAATTAAAAAAGCAACGGAGTGTCATGATCGAGTTGAACTTGAGGAAGAATTGAAGAAAGTTGTTTTACCACCAAACACAAAAGTTGCAGTAACTGGTTTTGGTAGAGTAGGTTTTGGAGCAAGAGAAATTCTTCATTTGTTACCAATTATGGAAGTTGCACCGGAAGAATATAATAATGAATATAACCAGGCAGTATTTACACATTTAGAGGTAAGTGATTATTTCGCTCGCAAAGATGGACAAGAGTTTGATAAAAAAGATTTTTACTCTAACCCGGAGCGATATAAGTCTGTTTTTCCCTCATATGCAAAGCAATCAGATATGTATATCGCGTGTCATTTTTGGTCTAACAAATCACCTAATATATTAGAGAACGATGATTTGTTAAACAATAATGTACGTTTAAGTGTGGTTGCTGATATTTCATGTGATATTGCTGGCCCTATTGCAACTACTTTAAGACCAAGTACAATTAAAGATCCGATTTACGGGTACAATCCATTAACTCAATCTGAAGTAGATTTTACTGATAAAGATGCTATAGCGGTTATGGCAGTTGATAATTTACCATGTGAACTTCCTAAAGATGCATCAGAAGATTTTGGTAATGATTTTATTCAGTTTGTTTTACCTCACTTTTTTAATGGAGATCCTGATCGAATAATCGAAAGAGGTAGTGAAACTAATTTAGATGGTGAGTTAATGCCAGGGTTTAGTTATTTAGAAGACTACGTCACAAAACATTAAGTATGGCTAAATCAGCAATACAAAAGGGAGATAAAAAAGTAATTAAAGGATGGATTTTTTACGATTGGGCTAATTCTGTATATAATTTAGTTATATCATCGGCTATCTTTCCAATCTTTTATGATACTGTTACTACAAATCACTTTAAATCTCAATATTTTAAAAAAGATATTTCTATTGCCAAGGAAATGAAATTACCAGATAACGTTGAAGTTATGGTAAATTTCTTTGGCGTGCATTTGTCGAATTCAGTATTGATGTCATTTGTATTATCAGCATCTTTTTTAGTAGTGACAATTTTATCACCGATGCTTTCCGGAATTGCTGATTACAAAGGAAGTAAAAAGAAGTTTTTAAAATTCTTTTGTTATTTTGGAGCTATTTCTTGTGTTTCCTTATATTGGTTTAATCCTAATTATATTGAGATCGGAATGCTCTCTTTGTTTTTAGCAAGTATTGGTTTTTGGAACAGTTTGGTTTTTTATAATTCTTTTCTACCCGAAATAGCTGAGCCGGAAGAGCATGATAGAATTTCAGCAAAAGGATTTAGTATGGGGTATATTGGATCTATGTTGTTGTTGATTATATGTTTAGTTTGGATTCAGGTATTTAAACTACCCGTACATTGGTGTTTTGTTTTTGTAGGAGTTTGGTGGATTGGTTTTAGTCAGATAACCTACCGAGTATTACCAAATAATGTCTATGGTCGTAAGCCAAAAGCAGGGATTTGGAGAGGATTTAGAGAGCTAGGATTTGTATTTAAAGAGTTTAAATTAACACATAGATTGAAACGGTATCTTTTTGCGTTTTTCTTTTTTAATACGGGTGTTCAAACAGTGATGTTAATGGCCACTATTTTTGCAAAAAAGGAAATAGAATGGCCTAGTGATAATGATTCTTCTGGATTGATTATTGCCATTTTGTTAATTCAAATATTGGGTGCAATTGGAGCGTATTTAATGTCTAAATTGTCAGCTAAAATTGGGAATGTCAAAACGTTAATTGTAACAGTAATTATTTGGATTGGAATTTGTTATGGTGCCTTTTATATTACTAAACCTGTTGAGTTTTATATTTTAGCTTCATTTGTAGGTTTAGTTATGGGTGGGATTCAAGCTATTGCTCGTTCGACCTATTCTAAATTTTTACCTGAGACTCGAAGTCATGCTAGCTATTTTTCATTTTATGATGCAACAGAAAAAATGGGTATTGTAATAGGGACTTTTTTCTTTGGATTGGTAGAACATTTTACTCATTCTTTGCGCTATTCAGTAGTTTCAATAGCTATATTTTTTTGCATCGGTCTAATTTTGTTGTTTTTTGTTCCAAAAACTGAAAAAGGGTTGATTAAAGGATATGGTGTAAATTAACTTAATTTTGTATGTTTAAATACGTAAAATTGTTGTAAATTCACTTTATGAAAAAATTCATTTTCATATTGATTTGTTTACAAAATTTGTGTTTATATGCACAAAAGAATAAAGTGTATACTTCACTTAAAGAAGCATTAAAACATCCTCAAGATGTATATAAGTTAGATTTAAGTTATTCACGAATTAAAAAGTTACCAGACGATATAGGTCGTTTGATAAATTTAGAAGAACTAAATATTGCACAAAATAAGATTTCAAGTTTACCTGAAGTTATTGGTAAATTAACAAATCTTACATTTATACACGCTAATTATAACAATATTAATAGATTGCCAGAATCTATTGGTAACTTAACCAAGTTGAAAACTTTGAATCTAAGTCACAATAACTTGGTTTATCTTCCCAATTCAATCTGTTATATGTCATGTTTAAGAGAGCTTGATTTATCAATTAACAAGATTGTCAAATTGCCAGATAATTTTGGACTTTTAACTAACTTGTTTTGGTTAGAATTAGGTAATAATCGTTTGAATTCACTACCAATGTCTTTAAGTGGGTTAAGTAAACTTGAGGGTATTGTTTTAAATATAAATAAGTTTACTTTGTACCCTAAAGAGCTTAGTTATTTAACTAGTTTAAAAACATTAAATCTATCAAGGAATAAAATCACTATTTTTCCTGAGGAATTAGGTTTGATAAAAACCTTGGTACGGCTAGATTTACAAGAAAACGGAATAAAAGAATTGACTCCTGAAATCAAGCGTTTAAAATCATTAGATTACCTCAATTTAAGTTTTAATCCATTGTTAAACATAGATGAAACGATTGGTGAATTAAGTGAATTAAAAGATTTGGAAATTGCTTTTTTAGAATTAACTATATTCCCTGAAACAATATTACGATTACATAATTTAGAAAGATTAAACCTTGGATATAATAAATTAACTACACTTCCTGAGTCAATAACCAGATTATCAAACTTGAAAGAAATTTACATGAATGAAAATGAGCTAAATTCTTTACCTGAGACAATGGTTGAATTGAGTTCATTAGTAAAAATAGATTTGGAAGGTAATAAACTCAAAAAAATCCCTCAAAATCTAACACAAATACCTAGTCTAAAATATATAAATGTTGCTAGAAACAAATCTTTAGTTCTCACTAGTGAACAAAAGCGTTTTATTAAGAAACGAGATGAAGAGGTTTATTGAATTTCAATAATTTCGATATCAAAAATCAAAACGGAATTTGCAGGGACTTTTCCGACTGAATTTTTACCATAGGCTAATTTTGAAGGTATAAATAATCGTCCTTTTCCTCCGACGTTAAAATAACTAGCTCCTTCACGAAAACCATTTATAGCTGTTTTTAACGACAAATATGTACCATTTAGACTTTGATCAAATATCGAATCATTTATTAGTTTTCCAGTATATTTCACATAAATAGTATTTGTTGGATTCACTTTTTTTCCCTGACCAATTGAATCTAAAATGTAATAAAGTCCTGAATTTGTTTTGATTGCATTTATTTTTTTTGATGATAAATATTCAGAAATGAGTTGATCATCAATTGTATCTTGTGTTGTATCAATTTTGTTACAAGAAAAAAATAATATAGAAAAGATAAGAATTGAAAAAATGGTTTTCATAATTAGTTTCGATTTTATTCCCTATAGATTTACAGGTATTTAATAAAAGTTCAAATTTATTAATAATATGAATCTAATCATCTAATTGGTTTAAAAAAGCTAAGATTTTAAACATATTAACGTTTAAAAGTATTGAAAACAGAAGTTTGTATTCAAAGCTTTGCCTTTATTTTTGTAATTTGAGATATAATGCATAATTATGGCAGAAAATCAATACACTGAAGATAATATTCGGTCACTCGATTGGAAAGAACATATCAGATTACGACCTGGTATGTATATCGGTAAATTAGGAGATGGTGCAGCTGCAGATGATGGTATCTATATCCTAGTGAAAGAGGTAGTAGATAACTGTATCGATGAATTTGTGATGGGGAATGGAAAGCGTGTCGATATTAAAATCAAAGATGGAAAGGTATGTGTACGTGATTATGGTCGAGGTATTCCTCTTGGAAAAGTAGTTGAGGTTGTTTCCAAAATGAATACTGGAGGTAAGTATGACTCAAAAGCATTTAAAAAATCGGTTGGTCTGAATGGTGTTGGAACCAAAGCAGTAAATGCATTGAGTTCTTATTTCATGGTTTATTCCGTTAGAGATGGTCAAAAAAAGGGTGCAACTTTTGAGCGTGGTGAATTAGTTTCTGAAGAAGCTTTGTCTGAAACTACCGAACAAAATGGAACCTATGTAGAGTTTTATCCAGACGATACAATCTTTAAAAAATACGCTTTCAAAGCACCTTATTTAATTAAGATGTTTTGGAATTATTGTTATTTGAATCGTGGATTGGCTATCTATTACAATGGTGAGAAATACCAATCTAAAGATGGTCTAAAAGACTTATTAGATAACAATATGGATGGGGACCCTCTTTATCCAATTATTCATTTAGAAGGAGAGGATATCGAAGTAGCATTCACTCATGGAAAAACCTATGGTGAGGATTATTATTCATTTGTAAATGGTCAACATACTACTCAAGGCGGTACTCATCAAAGTGCTTTTAGAGAAGCTGTTGCGAAAGTAATTCGAGATTTTTACAATAAAAATTACGATGCTGCAGATATTCGTCAATCGATAGTAGCTGCGATTGCTGTAAAAGTTATTGAGCCAGTTTTTGAATCTCAAACGAAAACGAAATTAGGATCACAAGAAATTGAGCCTGGCGGACAATCCATGCGTTCATTTATCAATGACTTTTTAAAAGAAAAATTAGATAACTATTTACATAGAAATCCAGACGTAGCCGATACGCTTGAGAAGAAAATCAAACAATCGGAAAGAGAACGTAAGGAATTGTCTGGTATTCGTAAATTAGCAAGAGAACGCGCTAAAAAAGCAAACCTTCACAATAAAAAACTAAGAGATTGCCGTGTACATTATACGGATTTAAAAGACGAACGAAGAGAAGAAACAACCTTATTTATTACTGAGGGAGATTCTGCTAGTGGTTCTATTACCAAATCAAGAGATGTAAACACCCAAGCGGTTTTTTCTTTGCGTGGTAAGCCTTTAAATTGTTATGGCTTAACAAAGAAAGTGGTATATGAAAACGAAGAGTTTAACTTAGTTCAAGCGGCATTAGATATTGAGGAGGATATGGATAACTTGCGTTACAATCGTATCGTAATTGCTACAGATGCTGATGTTGATGGAATGCATATTCGTTTACTTTTATTAACTTTCTTCTTACAATTTTTTCCGGATTTGGTGAAACGTAACCATGTATATGTCCTTCAAACACCTTTGTTTAGGGTTAGAAATAAAAAGAAAACTATTTATTGTTATTCAGAGGAGGAACGTAGAAATGCAATTGCTGAATTAGGTAAAAATCCTGAAATTACTCGATTTAAAGGTTTAGGTGAAATTTCTCCTGATGAGTTTAAACATTTTATTGGTGAAGATATTCGTTTGGAACCCGTTATCCTTTCAAAAGAAGCTTCAATAGATGAGATTTTATCATATTTCATGGGGAAAAACACTCCTGAAAGACAAGATTTTATCATCGATAATTTACGTGTAGAAAAAGATTTGGAAGAGGAGATTGCTAAAGACAAAGAATCTTCTTCAGATATTGAAAAAGCATCCTAATTAAGTTATGGCAGAAGACGAAATTGAAGATATGCATGATGGAAATGAGGAGCATGAAGCTCAACATAATCCTTTTGAAAAAGCAGATTTAGACGATAAGATTATACCTCTTAATGGTTTATATGAAAATTGGTTTCTAGATTATGCTTCTTATGTAATTTTAGAACGTGCTGTACCATCTTTATATGATGGTTTAAAACCAGTGCAACGTCGTATTCTTCACTCAATGAAGGAAATGGATGATGGTCGTTACAATAAAGTAGCGAACATTATTGGAAATACTATGAAGTATCACCCGCATGGCGATGCGTCGATTGGTGATGCGCTTGTGCAAGTAGGACAAAAAGAATTATTAATTGATTGTCAAGGAAACTGGGGGAATACACTAACAGGGGATGGAGCTGCCGCTCCTCGTTATATTGAAGCACGTTTATCCAAATTTGCTAACCATGTTGTATTTAACCCTAAGACAACCAATTGGTTATCATCTTACGACGGTCGTAATAAAGAACCTGAAAATTTCCCTGTAAAATTCCCGCTTTTATTAGCGCAAGGAACGGAGGGGATTGCAGTAGGGATGGCTTGTAAAATTTTACCACATAACTTTATAGAATTAATCGATCAATCAATAAATCATTTACGTGGAAAAAAAGTGGAAATCTTTCCTGACTTTTTAACAGGGGGGATGGCTGATTTCAGTAATTATAATGATGGGTTACGTGGTGGAAAAGTACGAGTTCGTGCTAAAATCAAAAAAGTGGATAATAAAACCTTGATGGTAACTGAAATTCCTTTTGGTACCAACACGGGTTCTTTGATTGAAAGTATAATCAAAGCAAATGATAAAGGAAAAATAAAGGTTCGTAAGATTGAGGATAACACATCTGCAAATGCGGAGATTTTAATTCACTTACATCCAGGTGTTTCCCCAGATAAGACCTTAGATGCATTATATGCTTTTACGGATTGTGAAGTTTCTATTTCTCCAAACGCTTCAATCATTGATGGGGATAAGCCTCGATTTATTGGTGTGAGTGAAATTTTGAGAGTTAATACTGATAATACAGTTCAACTTTTAAAATGGGAATTAGAAATTCGATTACAAGAATTGATGCAACAATGGCATTTCTCAACTCTAGAGAAAATTTTCATTCAAGAAGAAATGTACATTGACTTTAAATTATATTCGGATAGAGAAAGTTTATATGGATATTTATTTAAACGTTTTGAGCCATTTAAAGACAAATTTGTTCGTGAAATCACTACAGATGACTTGTTTAAACTAACTCAAATTCAAATGATTCGTATTACTCGTTTTGATAGCGATAAAGCGGATGATGCGATAGTGAAGTTAGAGGAAGAGATGGAATATGTAAAAGATCGTTTGGCAAACTTAATTGAGTATGCTATTGATTATTACAAAGATTTGAAGAAACGTTTTGGAGAAGGTAAAGAACGAAAAACAGAGATTAAAATCTTTGATAATATTGCTGCTTCCAAAGTAATCATAGCAAATAGAAAACTATACGTTGATACAGAAGAAGGATTCATTGGTTGGGGATTAAAGAAAACGGAAGCGGTAAACGATTGTTCTGAAATAGATGATATTATTATCTTTTTCAATACTGGCAAAATGCTAGTAACCAAAGTGGCAGATAAAAAATTCGTTGGTAAAGGAATTATTTATGCTAACGTTTGGAAAAGGGGAGATACACGTACTATTTACCATATGATGTATCAAGATGGATTAGGTGGTCCAACAATGATGAAGCGTTTTTATGTAAACTCAATCACGCGAGATACTGAATACGATTTATCTAGAGGAACAAAAGGAAGTAAATTATTGTATTTCTCTGTTCATCCGAATGGTGAGAAAGAAATTGTAACAGTAATGTTACGTCCTCGTCCACATCTAAAACGATTACGATTTGATATTGATTTTGGAGATTTATTAATCAAATCACGTTCATCAGCTGGTAATCGGGTGACCAAAGAAATCGTTCAGAAAATTGTACAAAAAGAAGTGGGTGGTTCTACATTGGCTGCTCGTAAAATCTGGTACGATACGGTTGTAGGTCGTTTAAATGATGATGGTAGAGGTAAGTTTTTAGGTTCTTTCAAAGGATCAGATAGAATACTTACCCTTTATAAATCAGGTGAATATCGTTTAACAAGTTTTGATTTAGCGAATCACTTTGATGAAGATATGATTCACATTGAAAAATGGGTTCCAGCTCGTCCGATTTCTGCGATTTATTACGATGCTGAAAAAGAATTACATTTTGTGAAGCGTTTCTTTTGTGAGGTAACTTCGGATAAAAAAGTATCATTCATTTCAGAATCAGAAGGTTCGTATTTGGATGTGGTTTCCACTTCATATAGACCGGAAGTTCGAATTATTTACAACAAATTATTAAAGGAAACGAAAAACTTACCAGATAATGTGATTAATATAGCTGATTTGATCGATGTGAAAGGATTAAAAGCACAAGGTAATCAGGTAACTAAATTAAAAGTAAAAGAAATCGTACTTACGCACGAAATTGATGGGGGTGAACCCTGGCCAGAAGAGGCTGCTACAGTTACATCTGACGGAGGAGACGAAGAAGCAATCACCATGGAGTGGGATGTACAAACAAATAATGACGACGATGATGAAAACCAACCGAGTTTGTTTGATAGTACAGAGGATGAATAAATTTTAATAGCTTATGTCTACCATACTTTCTTCAGATAAAAAACACGTTTGGCATCCTTTTACTCAAATACAAACGGCTCCAGTTCCTTTGGTTATAGTTAAAGCGGAAGGCAGTGTATTGTATGCTGAAGATGGAAAAGAATATTTAGATTGTAATTCTTCATGGTGGGTGAATATTCACGGACATGGCAAAAAAGAGTTAAAAGAAGCCTTAATCAATCAATTTGATGCAATTGATCATGTTATTTTCGCTGGAGTAACACACCCAAAAGCGGTTGAATTATCAGAAAAAGTGTTATCTATTTTACCAAAAAATTTTAGTAAAGTATTTTTTTCAGATGACGGTTCTACTGCGGTAGAGGTTGCATTAAAGATGGCTTTTCAATATTGGTTCAATCAAAATCAACCTAAAAAGAGAATTTTAGCATTGGAAGGAGCATACCACGGAGATACTTTTGGAGCAATGAGTATTTCTCAACGTGGGTATTTTAATGAGCCTTTTGAACATTTGTTTTTTTCAGTAGATTATTTACCCTTTCCAACGGTTGATAAAGAAACTGGATTATTGATTCAAGCAAAAAACTTGTTCGAGACGAATGAATTCGCAGCCATAATTTTGGAACCCCTTATTCAAGGGTCAGCAGGAATGTGTATGTATTCAGCTGATTTTCTTCAAAAAATTACTGCTTTAGCAAAGTCTTTTGGAGTTCTCGTAATTTTTGATGAAGTGATGACTGGTTGGGGAAGAACAGGAGAGATGTTTGCAATGAACCATATTACGGAAACTCCTGATATTGTTTGTCTTTCTAAGGGATTGACAGGAGGTGTGTTACCTTTAGGATTAACTGTTGCTACTGAAAATATTTTCAAAGCTTTTTTAGCAGAAGAGAAAACAAAAGCATTATTACACGGACATTCCTTTACTGGTAATCCTTTAGCGTGTGCTGTAGCATGCGCAAGCATTGAATTAACACAACAATCTAAATTTAAAGATAATATACAACGGATTTCAGCGAAACATACTCAATTTAAAGTGAGTTTAGAAGGTATAAAATCACTTGAAGTAAGACAACTAGGCACAATCATAGCTATTGAGATTAAACAAACAAATGCGGATTATTTTTCTTCGATTCGAGATGAAGCGTATCAATACTTTTTAGATTGTGGTTTGTTAATTCGACCATTAGGAAATATCATTTTTTTAAACCCTCCCTATAGTACTACTGATGAACAATTGACTAAAATGTATGAGGGAATAAAAGGGTTTTTAGCGTCTAAAGAATTAATATTCAATATCTAAATTGAATAATTTTTGAAGAGTATAAAGATTTGGATTTTTTCGAGCTAAAACAGCAAATTTATCTTTTCCAGTCTGAAATTTAATATTTTCATCCTCAGCCTCAGTAATAGAAAATTTAACCGATATTCCCCAATTCTTTAGGTTTTCTCTTAAAAAGTCAAGTAAATCCGTTATGTGTGTTTGGATATAGTCGATTTGTACTTGGTTATCAACTTCATGAATTATGACGAAATCATTTGCTAATTTGGGATCTCTTTTTTTCATGGCAAGATAGATAGTATCATTTCCATCTTCTTTCATTTTAAAAGCAAATTTTCTCCAATAAATCATCAAATCATCTAATGTGAATGGAGATTTTGGTTTGTTTTCAAAATTTTCAATTGATTCTTTAGCTTCTTTTTTCTCCATGATTTCTTTGACTGAAATCAAACCTGAAGTAAGGGTACCAGTTGGAGATGATAGTGTTTTTACTTCTTTTTTGAAAGAAATATCGCCTAATGACGGTGCTTTTACGGTTTTATGACTTGATTGTTCTGTTTTTGATTGTACTGGATTTTTTGAAGGTTGACCAGTAAATGGAATCAATTCAACAAAATCAGTTAAGCTTTTTTTTTTTCGAGCTCGTTTTTAATTGAGCATAATTGCATGATTGTAATTTCGACAAGAAGGCGATGATTTTTTGAAGACTTATAATCTACATCAGCTTTACTTAAAACACCAAGCGCACGCATAATGTAAGTTGCATCCAGCAATTTAGCTTGTTCAACGTATCTATTTTCAACACTTTCTCCAACTTCTAATAACTTAGCTGTACGTACATCTTTACAAACTAATAGATTACGAAAATGTTCGGAAAGGCCTATGATAAAGTTATGACCATCAAAGCCCTTTTCCATAATATCATTATACATTAAAAGACAAGCTGGAATATCTTCTTTGAAAGAGCTATCAACAATTCTGAAAAAATAATCGTAATCAAGTATGTTCAGATTTTCAAGTACTGACTGATAGGTTAAATTATTTCCTGCAAAACTTACGATTTGATCAAAAATTGACAAAGCATCGCGTAGAGCACCTTCCGCTTTTTGAGCAATTACATGAAGAGCTTCAGAATCAGCACTAATACCTTCTTTGACAGCAATATAAGATAAATGATCAGCAATATCTTTTACTTTGATACGTTGAAAATCAAAAATCTGACAGCGTGATAAAATAGTAGGAATAATTTTATGTTTCTCCGTAGTTGCTAGTATAAAAATAGCATGAGCTGGTGGTTCTTCTAATGTTTTCAGGAAAGCATTGAATGCAGAATTTGATAACATGTGAACCTCATCAATTATATATACCTTATGAGTCCCGATTTGAGGTGCAATTCTAACTTGATTTACTAACTCTCTTATATCATCTACCGAGTTATTTGAAGCAGCATCTAATTCATACACATTCAAAGAAGCACCAGAATTGAATGACAAACAAGATTCACATTGATCACATGCCTCAATTTGTTCTGATCGGTTAAAACAGTTTATTGTTTTTGCTAAAATACGAGCAGTTGTTGTTTTTCCAACCCCTCTAGAACCACAAAACAAAAAAGCTTGAGCTAAATGTTTGTTTTTGATTGCGTTTTTTAATGTCGATGTGATTGAGCGCTGACCAACAACGGTATCAAACGTTTGTGGTCTATATTTACGTGCTGAAACTACGAAATCGCTCATAACTTATATTAAAATTAAAACAAATTTACTAAGAGTTTTTAAGAATTAAAAATAAGAGTTCACTATTATTTATTTCTTTTGTATTTGATTTAAAATGATTAATTTAAATTAAAAATAATTAAGTATGAAGATAGCCTTTATTATTCAGTTAGTTCTTGTTTTTTATACACCAATTATCTTTTCTCAAAAGGAAACGATTACATATAGTGGAGTAAAATATTATACTGAAATAAACGAGAACAAAGATCGTTTGGTACTTAATGGCATAGGGATCAGAGAAAAGTATTTTTTTGATTTATATGTTTGTGGACTCTATCTTGAAAATAAAACCAAGGATGAAAATGAAATTATTCAATCAGACGAACCAATGGTTATCAGTATTAGAATTATTTCAACAAAAGTGAATAAAAGTGTGTTTTTAGAAGCTGTTAATGAAGGTTTTAAGAAATCAAATTATGGGAATGTTTCAAAAGATCAAATTTTAAAGTTTTGTAATTCCTTTAAAGAAGAGTTTAAACTAGGTGACAAGATACAATTAAGATATCACCCTCAAAATGGTTTGGTTATTGAAAGGAATGGAGACGAAATAGGTATGATTAGAGGACTTGATTTCAAGAAAGCACTTTTTGGTATTTGGCTTGGAAGTCAACCTGCTGATTCAAATTTAAAATCAAAATTATTAGGTAAATAGTTAAATAAGCGTCCCGTCTAAACGGTTAATTCGATTTTTGTAAACCAAATATTTTACGGGTAAATAACTTGATAAAATCGACAATAAGGAAACTATAGACAGTACGAGTAAACCATCGGTTAATTTGAATTTTATTGGAAATGCTTGATTTCCTGAGTTTGGTAAAACCAATAATTCTCCAAAATATTGAACTAAGCAAACTATAGTACCAATAATTGCCCCGATAATTACTCCTTTGAATGCAATGAGTAAACCTTCGAAATAAAAGATTTTGAAAATAAATTTTTCATTTGCTCCTAGACTTTGAAGAGTTAGTATGTTTTTTTTCTTCTCTATGTATAGCATTGTTAAAGAAGCAACTAAGTTAAAAGCAGCTAGAATAAAAATAAATACTAGAATTGCAATTACAATTAATTTCTCAGATTTACTTGTTTTGTAAATTAATTCGTTTTTCTCTAAATGAGTTTTTACCGAGAACTTTGGTCCTACAATTTCTTGTAATTTTTCTTTTGCTATTTCGAGATTTTCTCCTTTTTTTATGTCAATATAAAAAGCAGTTATATCATCATCGTATTCAAGTAATTCAGATGCTAATTCTAAAGGAATCAATAAGTTTTCATTATTTACATCAATATTATAGTTAATTCTACCAGCGAGATGTAATTGATGAATTCGAAAAGGATTAGAAGTTGGTGATACTTTTGCGTCTCTTTTTGGGAAGTAACATAAAACGTCTTCAAAACCTGTGTGAGATGGAATGTAACCTCCAAGTTTTTCAAGCAAGGAAGCTCCAATTAGCCCCATTTTGACACCTTTTTCATCAAAAGTAGGATAGCCATCAACTATGTGTTCTGGGATTTTAGCCATTTTCATGAATGACTTTTCAACTCCAACAACTTTAGCATTCACCCATTTCTTTTCGTTTCGAAGTACAACAATTTCTTCAATAGCTTTACTTGTATTTTCTACAAAAGGGAGCCTTTTGATGGAGGAAATTTTAAGGGTTTTATCTGAAAACGTTTTTCTTTGTGTTGATCTAATTATTATTGAGGGGTCAAATTCTGTATATAGTTTTTCAACCATAGATTCAATTCCATTGAAAGCAGCGAGTAATATGATCAGTGCAGCTGTAATTACAGCAATTCCAATTACTGAAATCCTTGTTATCCAATTAACAACACTTTTCTTTTTAGAGGATAAATACCTTCTCGCTATAAACAAAGGAACGTTCACAGTAGGGAACTAATTATTTATTGTTCAGTAAGTTTTGAATTTCCATAGCGTAATCAAGTGAATCATCTATTTTGAATACCAAATCTGGAATTTTACGCATGTTTTTAAGGCGTTTACCGACTTCACCACGGATTTTTTTGGCGTGCTCATTTATAGATGCCAAAACTTCTTCCTTAGGTGGTCCAGCGAAAATACTTACAAATATTCTAGCCAAGGACAAATCAGAGGTTACACGAACAACTGTCACCGAAACCATGGCTCCTAAACAGATTTCTCTTGCATTTCGTTGAAAGAATACTGATAATTCTTCTTGAATTACTCCTTCTATTTTATTTTGTCTAATCGAACTCATATTACAAAGATAATGATTCGTATTGATTTATATTTTTATTTTGTGTTCGAAGACTTTTTAGTTAAAGTTAGGGTTAAACCCACAATTTTTAAAACTAAAATAACGGTTAGTAAATGTGAAGTACATTCAATATTAAGGGTTTTTTAATGTAATGTAGTGTAGATTTTTGTGTAAATTAATTTACTAAGTTTTATTACTCTTGTTTAGGAAGGGTTGAAGTGTATCTAGTAAATGAAACATTTTCTCCTAACATGGTAATCAAAACATAACCTCGAACAACGATGTAGTTTTTATTTTTCATATGGATTGTCGCGTCATAAGTATGTCCGGTTTTAATTTGATGAATCACACCGTCTTTCCATTTTTCACCATCAAATTTAAAATGTTCCATTACTTTGTAGTTAATCCACTTACTTTTAGGTAAACCTTTTTCAGAGAATTTTTCAATGCGTTTGTTTTCATTGTCAAACCAACGAATTTTAGCATAATATAGGTTATCAGCTTTGTAGGTCTCAACGATCAATTTTCTACTCTCATCTAACCATAACCCTATTAGGTCATCCGACTTTACTGCCGAGCCGGTCATTAAACCTAAGAGTGCTATAACTAGTAGTATCTTCATTTTGGCGGTTTCCCTTCGTCAAATAATAATTTACAATTTGGATCGAGTATTAATTGCTTAATTCTTTTTGAATATAGTAAATTTTGCGTAATAATACTATTATCCATATATAACGCTAAAAATTCTTTGGTATTATCTTCAAATAGAATTTCTAATTCTAATGGAAAACGAAAAACTATTTTTTGCTGTTGTTTTATATCTATAGTGTATTGAAATTGAGATAGATTACTAGTTGAATCGGTTATACTATTTTCAATAATTTTTGTTGAAATAATAGGATGTCCAGGTTGTGTAATCCAATCTTTATAAAATTGATTAAAATCTTTCTCCGTGGTTTTTTCTAATATTTTGAAAAAATCTTTACTTGAAGCATTACTGTATTGATATGTTTTATAATATTTCTGGATTACTTTCCAAAAAAGCTCAATTCCAATTTGTTCACGAATCATATGAAGTATCCAACTTCCTTTTTGATAAGCGTTCGGATTTAGTAAATCTTGTACATTTTGAGTTAAAGTGTCTTTTAAAGGAGGTAAGGTTTTCTGAGCAAAGGCAATTACTTTTTTTCTATCTTTTATTAATTGTTCTCGAAAAGCCTTTTTACCTACTATATCCTCAATATAAAGATTGGTTAGATATGTTGCAAACCCCTCGCTTAGCCACAAATCAGACCATTCTTTCTCTGTAGCAGAATTACCAAACCATTGGTGTACAATTTCATGAGCAATCAATTCGTTAATTTTCCCATCTCCTTTGATTGCGTTTTCATCATAGAAAATACAACTGGCATTTTCCATTCCTCCATACATGGTTGTTGATTGGACATGGGCTAATTTTTCAAATGGAAAAACACCGATATTTTTTTCGTAATATTTTAAAATACTGTCTTTTAAAGCAAAATCTTTTCTCCCATTCGTTTTATCTTTCGGATATACCCAGGTAGATGTTTCTAATGACTTACTATACCTACTTCGATCTATTTCAAAATTTGCAAGCCCAATGACAATTACTTTAGAAGGAATTGGTTTATTTGTTTCGAATATGTGTTTTGTAATGTTGGCGTTGTTTATGTCTGGCGTACTTTCTATATGCTTTCCATTTGCAATTACTTGATAGTGGGAGGGAGCGGTAACTTTAAATTTCACATAAGCTTTATCAGAAGGGTGATCGATACAGGCAAACCAATGATGAGCTCTTTGTGGCCAGTTGTCACCAAAAAAAGTTCGTTCATTGAATTTATTTTTTCCGATGATTAAGCCATCAGAGGGTATTCCTTCGTATTCTATTTGAAAATCAAAATAAGGAGTGTTTTTAGGTGGAGGTACTACCAATATTCCCAAGCGATTATTTTTGTGAATGAAAGAAACAGGGTAACCTTGTTCTAAAACACGAGAAACTTGCATTCCTGTATTTCCATTGAAATTAGTTAAATCTAAAAAAAACGTATCAATTGAAGTAGTGAATTGAGCATGAATATTTTCAGTTACTTTAATCTTATTGTTTTCATCATTTACTTGTATGTCAATAATATACTTTAAAATATCAGCAGGTTGCTTTGGGTATTTCTGTTGACCGAAAACTATTTTAATTAAACTTAAATTAAGTATTAATAAAATTAATTTAATCCTATTCATAGATGAAATAAATTAAAGATATTTTTTACTTTATACATAATATTATTTCTTGAAGTTTCTATCTGAAAAATTGAATTTAAGTTTAAAAACTAGTTTTTTTTTAAATTCTCATTATTTTTTTTTCGATTTATAGTTACTTATTATTTGTAAATAGAAAATTTCACTAATATCTTCAGAATATACTTCTATGTTAACTGCTCTTTTAAATCTATATTTTCTGTCCATATTTAAAATAATCTGAATTTTATGTTTTTCTTTTGGTAATAATTTAATTATTTTATTTCCCTGTAAATTATCTGTATCATTATAAGTTACAAACTTATCAGTCAAATAAATAGGTTTATCATAAATGTTTTTTATAATAACAAAATGTTTGTAGATTAAACTTGGATATTCTTGAATAGTGTCCTTTTCAATTATTTTAGCAACCTCTTCAGTTAGATCAACATCTAAATCATCATGGTCGATCAGTTTGCTTTTTCCGTAAGAAAATTTTATGCTTAACTTCTCTCTGATAGTTTTTCCTTCATAATAAAATGGTAGTGTGAAATATATTACTGTATCTCTTTGTTTACCAGTTTTCCATTTGTAATTAATAATATTTAATTCAGATGTGTCACCTGGTTTGGTTAATGATGAAGAAACCAATTTATATTCATTTTTAATTGTATCAATAAAAGTTATGTTTTTGCCTGTATTTACAAATTTAAATCTTAAATCTTGGTGACCTGAACCACCATTGTCTTTAATTCTATTAATATTAAACTCAGAATTAATCCATTTAATAGGAGACTCTTGAGAAAGGATATTTTTTAATGTTAAAAAAAATAATAGGATTAATGTATATTTCAATTTCATTAAATCTTTATTTCAGAAAATAGTTATAACATTTCAATTTTCATAATCCCATCACGGTCGATAGCTGTCAATTTTACTTTTCTAAATTGATTTACCAAGGAAGCATCGAACGGAGTTTTTACTTTTACATAATTTTCTGTAAATCCATACATCATTCCTTCGTCTTCTTCCGCTTCGAATAACACTGTTCGTTCTGAACCAACATTTTCTTCGTAGAAAGCGCGTTTTTTCTTGTCAGAAAGAATATGTAACATTTTGCTTCGTTCTTTTCTTTTTTCCATCGGAACGGTTTCACCTAATTTAGGTGCACTTGTATTGGCTCTTTCAGAATAGGTAAAAACATGTAAATAGGAAATATCTATGGATTGTAAGAAGTTGTATGAATCTAAAAACTCTTCATCTGTTTCTCCAGGAAATCCAACAATCACATCCACACCAATACAACAATCTTTGCGTAACAATTTAATATGTCCAACACGTTCGGCATACAAGGAACGTTCATATTTTCTGCGCATTGCTTTTAAAATACGGTCGTTACCAACTTGTAATGGAATATGGAAATGAGGAACAAATTTGTTTGAATCAGTTAAACAAAAATCAATAATTTCGTTTGATAATAAATTTGGTTCAATCGACGAAATACGGTAACGATCAATTCCTTCTACCTTATCTAATGCTTGAATCAATTGATAGAAATTTTCTCCTTCACCTTGTCCGAAATCACCAATATTTACTCCTGTAAGTACAACTTCTTTTATATCTGTGTTTGCTATTTTTTTAGCTTCTTCAATAGTTTCAGCGATACTTGCGTTTCTACTTTTTCCACGTGCTAACGGAATAGTACAGAATGTGCAAAAGTAGTCACATCCATCTTGAACCTTCAAGAAAGAACGAGTTCTATCCCCGAAAGAAACGGCAGGAACAAATGATTTCGTCTCTTTGATGTTTTTGTAAGCAACAGTTGCTTCTTCTTTTTTGTCAGTATTCTCAATATAGGAGATTATATCAAATTTTTCATTTGCTCCCAAGACTAAATCAACTCCTGGAATTTTTCCAATCTCTTCCGGTTTTAGTTGCGCATAACACCCAACTATAGTCACAAAAGCATTGGGATTGGTTTTTAAGGCTTTTTTAACAAGTTGCTTACATTTTTTATCTGCATTATCTGTTACAGAGCAGGTATTTATAACAAACACATCTGGAGTATCTTCGAAGTCAACTTTTGCAAAACCAGCATCTTCAAAGAGACGCGCTATGGTTGACGTTTCTGAAAAATTCAGTTTACACCCTAATGTGTAAAAAGCAACTTTTTTGAATTGTATCATAGTTTCACAAAAATAAGGAATAATGTGAAAATTGAGGTAATAATCCCCACTTGGACTTATACTTAAGCTGTAAATTCTTTTACTTTTGTATGTATGATAACTTTTATAATGACAACTTGCAAAAGATTTTGCTCAATAATTTTAAAAATGACTTTCATTTTTAATTTGATCACTTTTGATATAAATGCTCAGGTGGTTAATACAGGCTTGGTGGATACTTCAGGTGGTGTTAAGATCAACAAGCTTGCTATTGGTGGTTATTTGGATGCCTATTATGGTTTTTCTACTGAAAAAAACACTTCACAAACCGTACCTAATTTTGTAAATATGAATCGAAATAACGAGTTGAATATCAATCTGGCATATATTGACATACGTTATACTGATAGTAATTTTAGAGTTCGATTTGTTCCTGGGTTTGGCACCTACATGAATGCCAATTATGCTACAGAACCTGGAACATTAAAAAATATTGTCGAAGGATCAGTTGGTTTTAGATTAAACAAAAAACGAAATGTTTGGTTAGACGCAGGGGTATTAGGTTCGCCTTATACAAATGAAAGTGCCGTAAGTAAAGACCATTTGATGTATACTAGAAGCATTGCACCTGAATATGTACCTTATTATTTGTCAGGAGTGAAATTATCCCTGCCGATTTCTAAAAAAATCACTGGTTATCTATATGTTTTAAATGGTTGGCAACAAATTCTAGATTTAAACAATTCTAAATCAATAGGTACACAAGTAGAGTTTAGACCTACCGATAAACTTTTATTAAATTGGAATACATTTGTCGGAGATGAAAGATCTTTATTGAACCCGAATTTCAGATTGAGGTTATTTACCGACATATATGCTATCTATAACCCGAATGATTCGTGGTCTTTTACGAGTTGTTTATATGTTGGTAATCAAGAAGTAAAAACAATTTCTAAGTCAATAAATCAACAATGGTGGCAAGCAAATATCATTGGGAAATACAATTTCAATATCAAACATGCTCTTTCAGGAAGGGTGGAATATTGGAATGATCCGTCTCAAACTATGATTTTAAACCCTACTATTTCTAATGGTTTTTCAATTGGAAGTGCTAGTTTGTGTTATAATTACAAAGCAAATGATCATGCTTTAGTTCGATTTGAAGCGAGACAATTTTCGAGTGATAAAGAAGCCTTTTTAAATTTAAAGGGAAATTCTGTTAAGCAAATGTCTTGGCTTGTTGGAGGTTTAACCGTTTGGTTTTAGTATGTCAACATTACTAAAAGATAGATATTCTATTTCCTTTTATGAAGGGTTTTTAGAAGCTTTGGAAATTACAGGAAATGGTATTCCTAAAAAGCAGTTTTTCGATCGATTGATGGATGCTACTTGGGAAGCAAAGTCTTTAAAAGAACGTATGCGACATACAACCATTGTCTGGAGGTCTTTCCTTGTGGATGAAGTTGAAAATCAAGCGAAAATATTGGTTGATATAACAAATTACTTAAAGTCAATCCATAGCACAGAATACAGTTTGGAATACTTGTTTTTGGCGGATTTCATTGTTTTATACTTGATTGATCATCCTGAATTGGCAATCAAAACCATGGAAGAAGTAACGACTTTTACAAGTTGTGAATTTGCCATTCGTCCATTTATCATACGTTATCCAGCGCAATTTGAAAAACAGATGTTTGCTTGGTCTAACCATTCAAATCACCACGTACGTAGATTGGCAAGCGAAGGCATACGTCCAAAATTACCATGGGGTGAAGTATTACGAACTTATGTAAAAGAGCCAGCTCCAATATTTCCGATTTTGGATAATTTAATAACAGATTCATCAGAATATGTGCGTCGTAGCGTAGCTAATAATTTGAATGACATTTCCAAAACGCATCCTGATTTGGTGTTAGATTGGTGCGAAAAAAAATATGGAGTATCCAAAGAAGTAAACCAAGCTATCAAACACGGAATTAGAACTTTATTAAAGCAAGGAAATTCCAAAGCGTTGTCAATTATTGGAATAAAACCAGATGCTTCGATTTCTGTGATTTCGTTTGAACTAATTAAACCACAAGTAAAAATGGGAGGAGAACTTCCTTTTTCACTCACAATTGAAAACACAGGGACAAAATCAACATCGACACGAGTAGAGTACAAAGTCTATTTCAAACGATTAAATAAACCTTTTGGAGAAAAAGTCTTTCAAATTACATCAACCAATTTAGCAGGTAACTCATCAATCTCCTTAGAACGCAAACATTCCTTCAAACCGATCACGACACGTAATTACTATCCAGGAGAGCATTACATTTCCTTGATTGTTAATGGAGAAGAGGGAGAGAAGGTGAGGTTTGAGGTAGAGTAGGCTTCGAGAGCCTCAGCCTACTAATCGAGAACCTCAGCCTACTAATCGATAGCTTTAGCTTATGAACTAGATTAAATTCCTACAAATTATGCGGAGATTAACATACTTATTTACTGCATATTTTGCGGAGATTATTTTTGAATGCGGAGATTAAAGTGTATATTTAACGCATATTTTGCGGAGAATATGTATATCTATCAACAAAAAGATTGGCCTAATTTTACATTCGATACCGAAAAAATTTTATCAATCCTTTCATTTGTAAGAAATAAGCAAGGAAAATTGATTGGTAAAATGAGCGCATTAGGATTTTCACTTCGAAATGAAGCTAACCTTGAAATTTTAACCCTTGAAATTTTAAAATCAACTGAAATTGAAGGTGAAATCCTTGATAAGAATCAAGTAAGGTCATCCATTGCAAGAAGATTAGGACTTGATGTAGCAGGATTAGTTTATTCAGAGAGAAATGTTGATGGTATTGTCGATTTAATGCTAGATGCGACCAATAATTTTAATCAAGAATTGACTAAGGAAAGGTTATTTTCTTGGCATAATTCACTTTTTCCAACTGGTCAAAGTGGTATGTATAAAATTATAACTGGTGTTTGGAGGGATGATTCAACAGGACCGATGCAGGTTGTTTCTGGCGCTTTAGGTAGAGAAAAAATTCATTTTCAAGCTCCAAATGCAAAAATGATAGAAAATGAAATGCGTATTTTTTTCGATTGGTTTAACTATGATCAAAATATTGATTTAGTTATCAAATCAGCAATTGCACATTTATGGTTTGTTACATTACACCCATTTGAAGATGGTAACGGTCGTATATCAAGAGCGTTAACAGATATGTTATTGGCACGTTCTGATGAACAATCTTTTCGTTTTTATAGTATGTCAACCCAAATTCGTAAAGAGCGAAATTCATATTATTCGATATTGGAAAAAACACAAAAGGGTGATTTGGATATAACGGAATGGATAATTTGGTTTTTAGAATGTTTATTACGATCGATTGAAAATACAGATGTATTATTAGAAAAAATCATTTACAAACATTCATTTTGGTTGAAATTCAATAATATATCTTTTAATGATAGACAGTTGAAAATACTAACTATGTTAATGGATGATTTTGAAGGAGTTCTAAATACTACGAAATGGGCTAAAATTGGAAAATGTTCTCAAGATACTGCGCTTAGAGATATTAATGATTTGATTCATAAAGGAGTATTATGTAAGAGTCAAACAAGCGGCCGTAGTACTAATTACTCTTTAATATAAGTCAAATTAACCACCCCTGTTTCAAATACTTCTGAGTGAATTAATTGAAAAGTTTGTTCCGGAATGTTATTTGAAAATAATGGGATACCAACTCCTATTGTTTTTGGAATAATCGTGATGATCATTTCGTCAATTAGATTTTGATGTAGGAAACTAGCAATTAACTTGCTTCCTCCAACTATCCAAGCGTTTTTGGTTGCTGTTTGTTTCCAGTTAGTTATGAACTGTGATATTGAGGAATCAAAAAGATAAGTAGAGGGTGTTTTTATTTCAAATTCAGATTTAGAAGTTACGACATATGTTTTGAAATTTTTATACGGCCACTCCATATCGAATTTTAATAATTCCTCATACGTTGATCTCCCCATAATAATTATTTCTGTTCCTTGTAGCAATTGTTCGTAACCATAATCACCGTCTTTGGGGGTGGGAATACTTGTCAACCAATCTAAATTTCCATCAGGTCGAGCAATATATCCGTCTAAACTTTGTGCTATGTACAGAATTGTTTTAGGCATATTGTTTTGGTTTTATTACTACCCTCTTTATCCTTCGACAAGCTCAGTATGACAGAGGGTACTGAATTAACCATTAAAAATCAATCATTAACCATTATTTACTCTTCATCCTCAAACGTCAATTCCGCTTCTTTTTCCCAGATTTCCATCTCACATGGTTTACAATTGAATTTTAGTTTGTATTCAACTTCACCGTGCTTAAGGGTAAGAGGTTCAACGACTTTCGTACCCATCGTATCACGTTGGAAACGAGCACATTTTCCTAATTCGTATTTCACACAATATTTGGTTGTCATTACACGCGCTTTCCCTGGATCCCATTGTAATTCAAACGCTTTTTCAATTTCGGTTACTCCGTGACGTTCGTAGAATTTACGTGCTAATTTATTGGAAACGTTATAAGTAAAATCCAATACTTGTACTGGATATGGGTGATCCGTTTTGGTAATTTGAAATTCCTCACGGTGGTATTCTTCGATGCGTTTTTCAATCAATAAATCCAAAACATCACGACGCATTTCATTGATTTTTGAGATCGGTAAAAACCAATTGTCTGAAATCTTGATTTCCAAATGATCAACGATGAAAGGAGTGTTACCGGTTTTAGCTAAATTTTTCTCTAAATTCTGGTAACCTGCATTTTCTGTTTTTGCTAATTCTTTTGTAGCTTCTGTCTGGATGCTTGTTGTGTGACCATCTTCATCTGTAGCAGTCAATTGAAAACCAGTTTCGGTTTCCGTAAAGTGTAAATACACACCAATTTTACGAATAGCACTGTCTTCACGTTCAACTAAACGATTAAATTCTGCATCAGAATTTCGGTAAATCTCGGTTCCGATGGCAATTTCTCTGAAATTATTAGGAATTACCACGTTGTTTAAAACCACATTCACTTGCATTCCATCCGCTTCGTTTTTCTCGTTGATGAAATACAATCCGTCACCATTGTTCAATACATCGCCATTTTCAATTTTGAAACCTTTTCCTACGATTTCAGTGATTTTTCCGATGTATTGACCTTGCGATTTCGGACTTTCCCACGAACCAATTTTTTTCGTTCTGTGGTTCACAAAATAATCCGTATAGCCCCGGTTGAAACTGCGAGACATTTCAGCATCAAAAGTATAGAAAGTTCTACCTGAAGAAGCTTTAACGTAAGTGTCGTTATTTTCTAAAAACGCATCTAATTTTTTACGCAAATAAGAAACGTTATTTTTTACATACACCACATCTTTCAAACGTCCTTCAATCTTAAACGAAGTAATTCCTGCGTCAATTAAGTTGGGAAGTTGGTCGCTTAAGTCTAAATCTTTAATAGATAATAGGTGACTACTTTCGATAAGTGTTGTTCCAGTTCCATCCACTAATTGATAAGGTAAACGGCAGTTTTGAGCACACGAACCACGGTTTGCGCTACGCTCACCACCGGCAATACTCATGTAACAATTTCCACTAAACGAAACACATAGCGCCCCTGACACGAAAAATTCAAGTTCTACATCGGTTGCTTCGTGGATTTCTTTGATTTGGTCTAAATTTAATTCCCTCGCTAACACCACACGTTGAATTCCAGCATCTTTCAAGAATTTCACGTGTTTTGGATCGCGGTTATTTGCCTGCGTACTAGCGTGAATGACGATAGGAGGTAAGTCCATTTCCAAAATCGCCATATCTTGCACGATTAAGGCATCCACACCAATTTCGTATAATTCGTAAATCAATTTTTTACAATCTTCCAACTCGTTATCGTACAAGATTGTATTGATTACAACAAATACCTGTGCCTTAAATAAATGCGCATAACGTACCAATTCAGCGATATCTTCCACCGAATTTGTGGCATTCGAACGCGCACCATATTGCGGAGCACCAATATATACAGCATCAGCACCGGCATTGATAGCCATTTGACCTTGCCATAGATTTTTAGCGGGAGCTAGAATTTCAACTTTCTTTTTCATAGACATTACAAAAATCTACAATTATTTGAACGAATGCAAGAGATGGAGGTTTTTAGGTGAAAAATGAAGTTATCATTTAATGGTTAATCGAGGTGATGATTAATTTTTTAATTATATTATTTATTGTTATTTGTGAATATTAACTATTAAAATTGTTTGTTTTTATAAATTGATAACTGTTATTTTGATTTATGATAACCCAAAAACCCTATTTCAAAGTTTCTCTTGAGTTTTGACTTCTTTGGAAGAGTTGAAAGAAGGGAGGCCCAACGCAATTTTTTCAAACACGATTGGTGCTGAGTTGAAAGTTTGAAAAAGTAGTTCGAAATTCACTGAACTTGATTTCCAAATCTCACTCTAAAACACAAAATACAATTTTTTGATAGGGAAGCATTTCTAAATTCATTAAAAACGGTTTATATTCCGTTTTTTATTTGCTAAAAAGCGGTTTGCATTCCGTTTTTTAATGATAAAAAGTGGATTACATTCCGTTTTTTTTTGTATATATTTACTACATATTTCATTACAAATATTACAAACTATGGAAGTGCTTATTGAAATTTCTGAACGACTTATACGAAGTTTATCTACTGATTTTCAAAGATATTTATCAAAAAAAATAGAATGGGATAATCGATTGATAGAAATAAAAGGGGCGAGAGGCACTGGTAAAACAACCTTAATGCTTCAACGTGCCAAAGAATTACAGAAAAAAAATACGGTGTTATATACCTCTTTAGATTTACCGTACTTTTATACGAATTCAATTTTTGATTTAGCAGATACTTTTTATAAAAGTGGTGGTAACTATTTGTTTTTAGATGAAATACATAAATATCCAAATGTTAAACAAGGACAAGATTGGTCGAATGAATTAAAAGCAATTTACGATTCATTTCCCGATTTGAAAATAATCTATTCGAGTTCTTCTTTGTTGCATCTGTATAAAGGAAATGGCGATTTAAGTAGACGAAAAGTTTCGTATGAATTATATGGATTGTCGTACAGGGAGTTTTTAAACTTTCAATTTCGAGAAAAGTTCGAAGCTTATTCTTTGAGTGATTTATTGACAAATCATATACATATTGCAAGAGAAATAAATGAAAAGATTAAGCCATTGGCAAATTTTAATGAATACGTACAAATTGGATATTATCCGTTTTTTAAAGAATCAAAATCCAATTATCCAGCACGATTGTTCAATATCATTAACTTGATTATTGAGAGTGATATACCTGCAGTTGTTTCTGCTCCCTCTGAAAATACTGAAAAATTAAAAAAATTATTAGGTGCTATCAGTTCAACAGTACCTTACACACCAAATATCAAAGCGATTTCAAACCATTTGTCGATTGCTGATTATCGAACAACGCTTAAATACCTGAATTTATTAGAATATGGAGGATTATTAAAACAACTCTCTTCAAACAGTGTGGGAAATAAAATACTTCAAAAGCCAGATAAAATTTACCTTCAAAACACAAATTTACTCTATGTACTTACACCAAAAAATATAGAAATTGGCACTGTTAGAGAAACGTTTTTTTATAATCAGTTGCTTACCGAACATCAAGTTACCTATCCTAAAATAGGTGATTTTTTAATTGATCAACAGATTCTATTCGAAGTAGGTGGCAAGTCAAAAACACAAAAACAACTTGAATCCTACGATGGTGAAAAATACATCGTTGCAGATAACATCGAAATTGGTTTTGGTAATAAAATTCCGTTGTGGTTGTTTGGGTTTTTGTATTAAATACTAAACCAGCGAAAAACTCGTTTGGTTTTAGTATCTTAGTTTTTCGTTGATTAAAATTGAAAAAAATAAAAAATTTGGTTTTATTCAAAGGAAACAACCGTCGATAAAGGAAATACCATGAGAAAAATCAAAATATTAAACTATTTCATTTGTTTTACCACAACTATCTTTTGTCAAAACACACCACTGACTCAACAGAAATTAAAAAAACAAAATATTTACTGTTTTACATTATTTAATGCTGATACAAATTCAATCGATCAATCAAAAGTAAACTTTACGGATGTTTTATCTCCAAGTGACTTTACTGTAACTTACAGTAAAAAATATGACAAACTTTATGATTCGTTTAGATCTGATTTTAAGTTGAATGTTCCTCACAACAAAATATTCAGAATTAGATATGACGCTACAATTTGCGACACATTCCCAATTAATTCATTTAATTACCCTAATCTTCAGGAATTATGTATAATAAGTTATCGTGAATTTTATTTTCCAAATGAATTATCTAAGTTTAAAAATCTTGAAAACTTGGAACTTTTATTATCGGAAGGACAAATTGATTCTGATCTTAGATTGACACATTTCTTAGTTCAATTACAAAAAATTAAATCGTTGAAACAATTAACGATTACCAGTGAAGAAGGAGGTTTTGAGTATATCCCAGAAACTTTTTTTGATTCTTTACATGTAGAAGTTTTCAATTATAACGTAGAAAATTATCAAATGATAAACTTCCCCCTATCTGTTTTTTTTAATGAAAATATTAAAGAAATAAATTTCGCGGAAAAACAAAAAATAGCAGTTGAAGAAAATTTTTACAATGAGGTAAACTCATTTATTTTATTCGATTATGACCTACCAATGCTTTGTAATGAATACAAAAATCTAATGAAATCAATTAAAGTAAATGATTCATTTTGGAATAAAAGTCAAAATGCTAAAAATATAAATTTAGCAAGAAAAATTTTAGATATTGATAGTAATCAGTTTATTATACATCGAAAAAACAATCAAATTTTATGTCAAGGAGGTTTGTCGAATGATAAATTAAATGGAAAATGTACACTGTATTATGCTTCAGGTAAACTAAAAGAAGAACGTTTTTATTCCATGGGTAAAGAAACTGGTGTTTGGAAATTTTACGATACGCTAGGTATTAATAGAGCTGTTTTTGATTTTACGGATAGCACAGAACATTTTACTTATTATCTAGCGAATGGCAAAGTTAAAGCTGATATTACAACCCGAAACGGAATACCTGATGCAGTTTGGACTCTATATAATGATGATGGAACCGTTTACATCGAAAAAAAATATGAAAACGGGATTCGTACATATAACACAAGCTATACACCCTATGCTGGTCCGTTGAATGTAAAGAATACACTATTGTTTAATCGTAAATCAAAAATATATACACGGAATTTTTACGACAATACAGGCAAAGTAAGGGAGTTCGATTTAATGAGATGAAAACCCAATGAGCTATATTTTGTACCGCGTAGCAACTAAGTAGTTAATCCTGCTCCAAACCAACCAACCTAAAACGAATTGTGACCATAAATATTATACCAACGAAAAAAAGTCGTTTGGTGTTAGGGTGTTAGAGGTAAATTGATTCATTTAGTTTATGAAACTATTAGCAGGATTGGATGTCCATTGAAGTTTAAACATACACACCCATAACTTTTTATAAATCAATCGATAGAGGTGATTATAAAAACGCTGTACTAGATTTGTACCGCGAAGTCGCAACGAATTTAATCCTGTACAAATAAATATCGAACCAAATCTCCCTAAAATCTCCCCATTCACTTTTCAGAATAAACATAAGTCGTATCTAATAAATATCGGTTTGCATTTTTAACATATTTGTAGACTGTAATCTGAATTTTAGATGGGTCATACGGTTCTAGTGCATCAGACGATTCAATATTCCACATACCATTTTTTTCAATTTTAAAATCTATGTTTTGAAGATAATTGAAAAATGCCAATGTGTACTTGTTATCATATTGGTTCAAAAACAAACCATACATACATGCTCCTTTTCCACATGCACCAAAATTTACCATTAGGTCTTTTTTTCCATCAGTATTAAAATCAACATTTTTAACAAGTTGGATTTGAGCGCTACTGTCAGGTAATTCGAAAGTAGAATTTTTTGGAGGTAATATTTTAATAAAATTTTCAGGTACTTTTAAACCAATAGTAAACAAACTATCTTGAATCAATGTGGATTTTTCTTCTTTTTTTAAAGAATAATTTTCCTGAAACACTTTAAATTCTTTCTTCGAAAAACAGGAAATCATAAAAAATAAATGGAATACTAAAATACTTTTCATACTTCAAACCTTGTATTTCACCTACAACACCAACATTCCTAAATCCCTCAATTGGGCAAATGTCGAACTATTAAAAAAACGTTCAAAATCAACTAATTGATTTGATTCGAAACTTAGCTTCATTTGCTCTAATTTATTAATTTTAATATCATTAACCTCTTTATTTCGCAAAAATAAATAAATCCAGTTTCCAAGTGTAGGAGCGCAATGGATTTCAACCTGTTCGGAAAGGGTGTTAAATTGTAGTACCGATTTTTGAATGACTTTTCCTTTCTTTTTCAATTCGATGGTTTTCATTCGTGGGGTTGGTCCGATCCAAACGTAACGTTTTTGAGAAAGGTCATCAGAAAAATCAGGAGTGTCTAAACAACGCTCGATGTAGTTGCGAGGAATAAGAGTACGAGGTGTTTTGAAATCAAACCAAGAATGCAAAGGCATATCAAAACCAATGCCGTGCATATAGTTGAACAAGGATTTTTTCAATCCATCGCTGAATAAGGAATGGTCCGCACCGGTTGGGTCGGCGTGTTCCAAATCATTGTTGGCAAAGGTGCCGTTTTCCAATCCGGTGATTTTGATGTTGAAGTCTTTCGGATTGAGACCGATCGGACTGTGAGCGGTAAGTGCAAATTGATGCCAAAATCCCGATTGTACGATACCAAGTTCGAATAATTGTCGCACCATTTCCAAGGAATCAATCGTTTCTTGTGCTGTTTGTGTTGGAAATCCATACATCAAATAGGCGTGAACCATAATTCCAGCTTGGGTGAAATTATCCGTTACTTGTGCTACTTGTTGTACGGTAACTCCCTTATCAATTAATTTCAATAAGCGATCCGAAGCCACTTCCAAACCACCCGAAACGGCAATACAGCCTGAGCGAGCGAGTAAACGACACAAATCAAAAGAAAAACTCTTTTCAAAACGAATGTTGGTCCACCAAACCACGGTGATTTTACGTCGTAGGATTTCAAGCGATAAATCACGCATAAGGGCAGGAGGGGCAGCTTCATCCACGAAATGAAAACCATTGTTTCCGGTTTGTTCGATTAATTGTTCTATGCGGTCAACCAACAATTTAGCGGTAGCAGCTTCGTAGGTTTTGATATAATCGAGTGAAATATCACAGAAAGTGCATTTACCCCAATAACAACCGTGTGCCAGCGTTAATTTATTCCAACGACCATCGTTCCAAAGTCGGTGCATCGGATTGGCTAATTCAATCACGGAAAGATAACGTTTCAGCGGTAAATCCGAGTAGTCAGGCGTTCCGAGGTCTTTTTGTTTGTAGTCGGGCTCGGTAGCTCCGTTATAGTATTGAACGGTATTATTATGAAGCGAGTAGGTACGTTTTAACTTTTCAAGCGGACGTTTTCCTGCTACATGTTCGAGTAAGTTTTGCAACGGTCGTTCGCCATCGTCAAGCGTAATAAAATCAATGAATTCAAAAACTCTTGTGTCTTTGAGTGAACGTAATTCTGTGTTTGCATAGCCACCACCCAATACGATTTTGATTGCAGGTAAATGTTTTTTGATCCATTGACCACATTTGAATGCACTGTATAAATTCCCCGGAAAAGGAGCAGAGAGTGCAACTAAAGTAGGTTTTTCTTGGTGAATTAACTTAGAAAGTAAGTCGATCGTTACCAGGTCAATGTAAGTGTTTTCATTGAGTAACGCTTGATGAAGTTGATCAAAAGTAGAAGCGGATCTTCCCAAACGTTCAGCATAACGACTAAACCCAAAATGCGGGTCGATCGCTTCGATGATTAAATCAGAGATATCTTCCAAATAAAGGGTGGCAAAATGTCTGGCTTTATCACGGATTCCCATAGTTCCAAAAGCCCATTCTAAATCTTCCAATTGGTCAAAACGCGAGGCTTCCGGTAAATAATTACGTTCACAAATCAGATGTGCTAGGGTAGGATTAGTATCGTGTAAGAACGAAATAACCGTGTCAATCGTTTGAATATAGGTATCTTGTAAGTCTAAAATACGTTGGCTGTTTTCTGAAAGCGTTTCCCCTTTTTGCGTTGCTTCTTGAAAAATGGCAGTCAATCCTTTTTTTGAGAAAAGGGAAAGAATGACTTCAATTCCTAAATCCGCTTGAAATGAGGGAATGTTGATGGTATTTAAAAATCCTTTGAGATAGGCAGTTGCAGGATAGGGGGTATTCAGTTGCGTAAACGGCGGTGTGATGAATAAGACTTTTTGTTCCAATGCTTCAGAATTTGATTTCAAATATCGAGATTATTCTAGGATTATGGTAGGTTTTGTTGATAATTAATGGAGTGAGGGAGGTGGATTTTCAAATTCTGCTTTAAATTAGATTTTTACATTCAATTGAATTTGTATTCATGTTTAGTTTGTTTATTTTAAAATATATTGTATATTTTTGTATGAATTATAATTCATTATAACATAAAAAATAGTTTTATGAATGATATATCAGTCAATAATAGTGGTTTGTTTTCGGATAAAATGTATTTGAAACGGATAGGGGATTTTATCAGGGTCCAACGTCAAAATCAACATAAATCGCAAGAACAACTGGCTAACGAAGCAGGTGTTAGTAGATCCACATTGAGTTTGTTGGAACGTGGTGAAAATGTTCGTCTTGATAGTTTAATACAGATTTTGAGGATATTAAATTCGTTACATGTATTTGATCAGTTTAATGCGCAAGAACAAATAAGTCCGATCGAATATGCGAAATTGAAAAAAAAGCAAACAAAACTTCGTGTGAGAAATAAAAAATTGAGTGATAATTCAAAAGATGATCTAGGATGGTAGATGTTGCTGAAGTTAAAATATGGGGTGAATTTGTAGGAGCGATTCGTTGGGATGAAACGCAACAGCTTGGTTATTTTCAGTTTGATCAGCAATTTTTACAAAAAAAATGGGATTTAGCTCCAATTAAAATGCCTATTGAAAACGGTAATAGAATTTATAGTTTTCCAGAACTTAGAAAAGGTAGAACAGAAACAGAAGATACATTTAAGGGACTACCTGGTATGTTAGCGGATGCTTTACCTGATCGATATGGAAACAGATTAATTAATGCTTGGTTAGCCCAACAAGGTAGGTATGAAAGCTCAATGAACCCTGTGGAAAAATTGTGTTTTATGGGGGCAAGAGGTATGGGTGCTTTGGAATTTGAACCTGCACAAATCAAAAATACCAAACAAAGTTTTTCAATTGAAATAAATAGTTTGGTTGAAGCAGCACAGAAAATATTAAATCATAAATCAACTTTTTCTACCCATCTTGAAAAGAACGAAGAAAAGGCATTACAAGATATTTTACGAATAGGTACTTCTGCGGGTGGTGCACGTCCTAAAGCGGTTATAGCGTTTAATCCAAACACAAAAGAAGTGAAATCGGGGCAAAGTAATGTGCCAAATGGGTTTGAACATTGGTTAATCAAATTAGATGGGGTAGATGGTGCGCAATTCGGTGAGAGTAATGGTTGGGGAAGGGTAGAATATGCTTATTATTTAATGGCTAAAGCGTGTGGTATTGATATAAGTGATAGTAAATTAATGGAAGAAAATGGTCGTGCGCATTTTATGACAAAGCGTTTTGATCGAGAGGAAAATGTAAAGCATCATACGCAAACACTTTGTGGAATTCAACATTTTGATTACAACGATATGTTCGGTTTCAGTTACGAACAAGTTTTTCAAACAATGAGGATTTTACGTTTATCCTATCCAGAAGCTGAAGAAATGTTTAGAAGAATGGTTTTTAATGTATTGGCAACCAATTATGATGACCATACTAAAAACTTTTCCTTTATCTTAAAAAAAGGTGAAAAATGGAGATTAGCTCCAGCGTACGATCTTTGTTATGCATTTGATGAAACAAATCATTGGGTTAGCCAACAAACCTTAAGTATAAATGGTAAAAGAAAACAAATCACTAAAGAAGATTTGCTTAAGATTGCAAAAGAGAATTCTATTAAAAAAGGAGAATCTATCATTAATGAACTCAATGCAACAATTAAAAAATGGAAAGATTTCGCCCATCAAGCTAATGTTCGAGAAGATTTAATCGTGAAAATTCATTCAAACTTGAATGTGTTTTAGTAAAAATCTGCTCCTCTGCTAACTTTCTCAAAAACAATCAAACCTGAATTGTAAGTTTGAAATACACCTAAAAGTTATAATCATTCTTATAATACCATTGATTTTTAAATAAAGTTATAATTATACTTATAACTTTTTGTACTTAACACTCTCAACTCAACGAACGTACTAAATCTTATTTTTTTACGTATTTTTAATATCAAAGATTTTTTAATGAGAATATTGCGCTTAAAATTATATTCATATCGTCCGTTTTTTGTAGTTGTCATTTGTTTGACATTAAGTGATTTGGTGTATTCTCAAAATAGAATTAATTCAGAAGAAAATAAAAATCAAAACGCTGATTTTGAATATTTTTTTAATCTCTCACTAAAGAAATCAAAAGGTAATTTTCCAACTTGGAATACTAAAAAAAGTAAGCATGTAAAATATATGGATGGAATAAGTTCTTGTTCGTATGTTCAAACAAACGATTTAAAAATTAAAAAAATACATTTTAATAATATAGGATATTTTCATTTAGATACACTTTACAATCAGATTTATAATCAATTGTTAAAAAATCAAGTTTATAATATTGAAGAATTAGAAATAAACGAAAATTGTGCTAATCTGCCGGATTTCATGAGTGAATTCAAAAATTTAAAATCATTACAACTGCGTTTTTTTTATTCTGATGGTTGCGAAGGTCTTGATTATAACATCTTTTATTCAACTCTATTTTTGAATAAACTTTTCAATGAGTTGTCAGATGATATGCAATTCCTAATAATAAATAAGTTAGGAGGAAACATATTTATCCCTGAAAATAGTATTAGGAAATTCAAAAAAATTCAATCACTCGAAATTTCAACGGATATTTATGACGCACCTGTTATTACAAATATTCCTGTTTCACTGCTTTTAAATAAAGATTTTAAAATTTTTAATATAGAACAAAACCATTTTAATATTATTGAAACAGGTCTTTTTACAAACCAAACATCTACAAATACTCAATATTGTAATTTGTGTTTTAAACAAAATAGAAAACAAATAGACCGTGCTAACAAGTTAGACACAATCATTTTTAGAGATTTAGAACAAAAAATCTATGCATCAGGTAAAGTAAATGACGATAATCTTGCAGAGGGAAAATGGTTGTTTTACCATAAAAATGGAACCATAGCAGAAGAACGTTACTACAAACAAGGAGTTGAAGTTGGAGAATGGTTGATGTATGATGAGCAAGGCAATCGTGTAGGTCATTACGAATTTAATAAAGACACCACTATTTGCACCTATTACAAATCAACCGGAGGGTTGGGGTATCAATATATTTTATTTAACAATTATAAAGATGGAATTTATAAGCGTTGGAATGATATGGGAATATTGGTCACAGAAAAAAGGTATAAAAGCTCAAGGTATGAATAGTAGATTATGAAAAAAAACAAGTTTACATATCGTATATTCTTATTAGTTCTCATGTGTTTGAGTATTTTGAATAAATCTTATTCTCAAACACATGGCTTTTATTGTGATAGTTTAAATTATCCTCCAACTAAGCCTATCAATGAAATTGCAAATTACTATTTAGGTTTTATTTTTTCCCCTACTTATTGGCAAAAAAATTATATTTCAAATTTTAATAAAACTCTATATTTCTCTGGAGATTCAAAAAATAACGATGAACATGTTTCGTATTATGTTAGTTTAAATTGCAAGTTTTCAGAAGCAGAATCAAAAAAGTATAGTCTTAAATTTGATACTACTTATAAATATATTGAGAATGAAAATGTTCCTCTAAAAGAACTTAAAACTATTGATTTTTTACAGTTTAATGAAGTTATTTCTGGTTATTTGGAAAAATTTAAAATAGATAGTTTTAATATTGTAAACTTTAAAAGTATAAGTATTAATAATTTTAAAATCAATAGATTGTGTTTGAGTGAAGCTTCATTTTTCTACAAAAAGTTATACGATGAAATTCTTAATAAACAAGCCTTAAATATTGAGTTAATTGTTATAGAAGAACCCTTTGACAGTCTACCTGATTATCTTTCATCGTTTAAAAACTTAAAAAGTTTGGAGTTGGAAATCATGCAACAAGATGGAGTTGATGTTAGCAGTTTAGTTTATAGTTATGCAACTATTTATCTTTCTAATTTATTAAATAATTTATCAGACCAATTAAGGTTTCTTAAAATCGAAAAAATTGGAGGCAATTTATTCATACCTGAAAGTAGCATTAAGAGGTTTAAAAATTTAGAAGCTTTACATTTAACTCTTGATGCCAAAACTAATACTCCTGTTGCAAGTATTCCTGTTTCGTTACTGTTAAGTCAAAAATTTAAATTTTTTGCCGCATCAATAGAATATATTAATAGTAAAGATTTTCATTACCCGTATTCTATTTATGATAAAGATTATTGTAACCTCTGTTATGAACGAACTTGTCAGCGTTTAGACTATGCTAACAAGTTAGACACAATCATTTTTAGAGATTTAGATCAAAAAATCTATGCAACAGGCAAAGTAAATGAAGAGAATCTCGCTGAAGGAAAATGGTTGTTTTACCATAAAAATGGAACCATTGCAGAAGAACGTTACTACAAACAAGGAATAGAAGTTGGAGAATGGATGATGTATGACGAGGAAGGCAATCGTGTTGGTCATTACGAATTTAAAAAAGATACTACCATTTGCACCTATTACAAATCAACTGGAGGGTTGGGGTATCAATACATTTTATTTAACAATTATACCGATGGAATCTATAAACGTTGGAATGATGTGGGAGTCTTGGTCACAGAAAAAAGGTATAAAAGCTCAAGATATGAATAGTAGATTATGAAAATAAATAAGTTTAACTATCGTCCATTTTATTTGGTTATCATTTGTTTGATTACCACAATCATTGGGTTCTCCCAAACTCATTTAATCTTCCACAAAAGTCATAGTGGGAGTTTCAAATCATTTGATTATTTGATGAATTCAGGTTTGTTAGATAACAATTCATGCGGAGAGGGGCTTGTATACCACGAAGAAGATCGTATTGTCAAATTTGATTCGGTGAAAGTAATTGGAAAAAATCAAGTGGTTGTTTTTGTAAAGGATAAATTCAAGAAACGAATTATTGATACCAATTATATTGAAAATATTCAGATGCATGCGTCTGAAAATAAACTTAAAAAAATAATAAAAAACAATTATGGTGCATCTGTTTCCGATAAAACAACATTTATAAAAGCGGAGAATCAACTAATTAGATATAAAAATGAAAAATACATTCCTACCAATTTGGGAGGTAGAGAATTGACTCAACTTCAAGCGTTACTTTCAGAAGATAATACTCGATTAGTATCATTCACGAATACGACTGATATTCCAATTGAATTTCATCTGTATTTGAATAGTAAAATTATCGATTATCATATTCGTTTAGTTCCTTCTGAGACTAAAAACATCAAAATAAACTTGTTTAAAGGGATAGAAAACAGATTGAGTTTTTATTTATTAAGTGATGATCAAACCTATTCAAAAATGATTTATGCTTCGTTAAAGGTAACAGATACTAAAACAACAAAATCGGTGGGTGTAGATTTTAGTTTAGGATCATTTTCGTCTGTACAATTGTCAACTCCTAAAACTAAAAATGGCTCTGCTGTTCCTACGAACATACCTACTACAAATCCACCAAACAACAAAGGATGGTGGTTACTTGGGGTTGCTTTGATTTCGTTGATTCTTTCCGGTGTTTCAGTTTTGCGTACTCGATATAAATTGGCTTTCAAATCAGTAAGGTAACATGCAATTGAGAACCTATTTCAAAGACATTTTACTCTGGTTTGCATTTTTGGGAATCCTTTTTATTCCAGTGGATTATGCTTTGCTTCCTTTTCAAAACAAAATCGGTTTATTTTTCGGTGCTTCTTCAGATACCAAAGCGTTGGTTTATTTCATTTTAGTCCTTTTTCTTTTAGCAATAGGATTGGTATTTAGTATTCCTGCGAAATATAAAAATAAAATGGAGCAAGTTCTATTTTCCCTGATATATTGGTATTTGTCCTTGCAATTAATGCGTTACGGAGCCAACAAACTGTTTAAACATCAGTTTTATTTACCAGAACCCAATATTTTGTTTACCCGTGTTGGAAATCTAGATCGAGACATTTTGTACTGGACTTCCATGGGGACTTCCTACGAATATTCTGTTTTTATGGGGATAATTGAGATACTCCCGGCGATATTCTTGTTAATCCCACGTTTTCGATTTGTGGGACTTTTGTTGTCTGTTGGAGTATTTACCAATGTACTTGCGGTAAACATCGGTTTTGATATTACCGTAAAATGTTTTTCCAGTTTTTTATTGTTTTTGAGTGTGTTAGGTCTGTTCCCATACAGACAAAAAATCAACCTCTTAATGGGATTTTCAACGCAACCTGAAATAACAGTTAATGAGCCACTACCGAATAAATCTTCTTCATTTTTCCTACGTTTTATCTCGTTATTTGGTATCCTTTTCATCTTCGCAGAAACGCTTTATCCGTATGTTCAATCGGGCAATTTTAACGATGACAAAGCGCCTCGTCCTTTCTTACACGGAGCGTATAAAAGGGTAGGGCCAACTGCTAATCCTCAAGACATTGCTTTCGTTTTTGTCCACCGAAGAGGGTTTCTCATTTTTCAAAATGCCTCAGAAACTCAAACCGATTACCACTTGCAAATCGCACCATCCAAACATCTTTTTATTCTCATCGACTACAAACAAAATAAGAAAATCGTACCTTACACCTATGATTCTAAACGTAACCGTTTAAAATTGAAAATAGGCGGAGAAGTAGAGTTTGAGAGGGTTGTTAGTAAAAAGTGGGATTAGCTTAAATATTTAAAAAGTTTTGAGGATGAAAAAGTATATAGGTTTAATTGTTGCTTTTTTCCTATTTCATTCATTTTATTCTCAATCGAATTACAAACTTCGTACAAACCAATTCATAAACACATCTCCAATAGATAGTTTTTTACCCAATAATTCTTCTGTTGAACTTCTTGAGTTTTCTTCTTTCATTAAACAAAGAAAAGATTCTATATTTACTTTTGAAAAGTTAGTCCATTCTCCTGTGTTTTCTGATGCAACACAGAAAGAAAAAATAAGTAATCAATTTAAAATTGAATACTTAAAAAAGTTTAATGGAAAATCTGAAATATTTGACATCGATGCAGATAGTTCAGAATACGCAATTTCTTCGTTAGGAAAATTTTTTCTTTCAGATTTAGTTGATGCCTATATTTTTCAAATTAAGGGATTTTCCTGTGGAACAGGGTATAAACTTTATTTAGTCACTTATGATAAAACTTCAAATAAATTCATTCAAGAAACTTGTGTATATTCAGTAGAAATTTGTGGTTCTTCTGAATTTATAAAAAAAGGGGTGTTTTATGATATTAATAATGATAATCAGAATGAATTGATTGTTTCAAGTTGTCTAATCTCTTTATCAGAATTAACAGGTATAAATGTAAACCTTGAAATTTATTCTTTTGATAAAAATGAATTCAAAAAAATACAAATAACAGATACTTTAAAAACTCAAATAATTTCGAAACGGTTATTGCCTTGTAATTATGAATAACCTGCTGACCATGATTTAGTAATACCCGCTGAGCTGGAGTTATAACCCTTCCCAAAAATCTATCAAATAAACATGTTTTAAATTAATTCTATACTCAGCCAAAATAAGGTGTTAAAGTATAGATTTGGCTGAGTATATATCTATAAACCACATCAGTCTTTTATGAAAAATGAATTGATAGTAATTTGATTGTCAATGATATTGTTGTAATATTCATTCTCTTTTACACCAAAAACTGTTATAAACGTCATGAATAAGTTTTTGCGTGATTTTAAATCATTTTTAAACACTTCTTTTTTACGTTGTAAGTTTTCCAAATAAGATTTTGAAATAACAAATTCACTTTCAGAGAACTTAATTTCACATAAATTGATACAACGATCACTTCTATCAAGTAACAAATCAATTTGTGCAAGAGAGTTACGCCAACTTCCGCTATTCACTGACATTCCAGAAATACCCAGCTGCTTTATAATTTGACGAACGTGTTTTAAACATAAAGTCTCAAATGCAAAACCACACCAAGCGATATATGATCTAGAGCTATACAAAGAAATCCAACTATTATTTTTATTCGGTTTGATAAATCGTTGATAAAAAATAGAATACTCATCAGAAAGACGATACAAGGTCTCTTTGACTTTGTTGTATGGTTGTGATTCAGATACGAATCCAGATTCTATAAGTTCTCTTAAGGTATGACTTAAAGTTCCTCCCGAGTTAATGTTACTTTTAGAAATGATTTCTGAACGTGTCAACCCTTTTTGAGACAATGCAAGAGTCTCAACCAGTTTTATATGTATACTAGCGTTTTCAAATAAAGAAGTAAAAACTTGATTAAATTCATTTACGAGCAACCCATCTTTTTGAAAGCATAAACGATCAATGGCTGTCGCTACACTATCTCCACGTTGAATTTTCTCTAAATAGTGTGGTATACCACCAATAGCCATATACAATTGCACGTAAGCATATCTATCCCAATAAATTTTTCGTGATTTTAAATATAATTCTGTCTCATACAAATTAAAAGGTAATAAACGAATAGGTAATGTGATGCGATTATGCAATCCAAATTTATCATTGATTACTTTATTTACCATAAATGATGCAGAAGAACCACAAATAACCACAATCAAATCAGAGCGTTTGGAACAATAGTTATTCCAAAAATGAGCAAATAGTTGTATAAACTTTGATTTTTGCGTGTATATCCAAGGAAATTCATCCAAAAAAACAACCTTTTTTCCTTTAAATGTAAGCCCGTCAATGAATTTTTCAAGTAAAGAAAATGCTTCCAACCAATTGGTTGGCTTAGGATATTTTGCATTTTTTTTTGATTTTTTCACCAGCTCTTGATAAAAGTTCATTAACTGATCTTTGATATCTCCTTTTGGAATCCCTGAAAGTTCAAAAATAAAATTCTTTTTGTATGTTTCTCTTATTAAGAATGTTTTACCAACACGTCTTCTTCCATAAACAGCAATCAATTCAGACTTGTTCGAAATCAATGCATTATTTAATAAATCCAATTGATTTTCTCTTCCTATAATTCTTTCCATATTACAAAATACTCAGCCAAATATAACTATTAAAAGTAACATTTGGCTGAGTATATATAAAATTTAAGAGTTTAAAAAAAATAAAATACTCAGCCAAAACAAGGTGTTAAAGTATAGATTTGGCTGAGTATATACTAAGATGAATTTGTAGTTCTGCTCTAATAAATAAGTAAATACGCTAGAAAATGTTGGTTTCTGTTAGGGGATTAGGAGTAGATTGATTATATTAGATTTTATGAAATTAATCGCAGGATTTCAAATCCAACGAAGCAGGGGAATAGTTTTTTATACTACAAACGGAAAAATAACAACAGCATATCCAAGTATTCCCTATTTATAATCAAAATTTAGTGATATGAATAAAAATATAATAAATCAATATTCAATTAATTTTTCAAATATTGTAATAAATGATGCCGCTAAAAGAGTTTTTAAATATCCTTATACAAATAGTGATGCTTTATCATCTTTTTTAGATGGGATTGTTTCAGATGATTATAATATTAATGATGATATTATTGCTCCAATAAATGTTGTTCTAGAGGGAGAATCTCTTGTTGAGTATTTGGATTCAATTACTATAGCGGAGGTTACGCTTGATTTTTGTCGTTTTGTATTTCCAAGTGATGGTTCAAGTTTTTTGACTCCTGATTTTATAATACCTACAACTGACTTTAAAGAAATTGTGCTTGCATGGAGAGATTTTTTAGAGACCCCACCTTTGCATGGTTCTCCTGCTTCATGCTCTGATAATAATTTTATAGTTTAATAGTTTATAGAGAAAAATAGTTGCTAAAATGACAAAAAGTGAAGAATTTGGATTAATTTTCACTAAATGAATGGAGCCTGAAAGTAATGAAATATACAATATTTAAAGTAGGGAAAAAGTAGGAGCTTATAATCAACTTAATTTTTACAATATTTTTAAATGTTAGTGAATTTAATGCAATAAATGAAGAAATAAATAATGTACAAAATAGTTAGATATATGATAGTCTTCCGTAATCTGTCAAATGAAAATATATTTAATGAAAAATCATTTCGTATTTTTGTTGACTTCTTTTAATATAAAATATATATGAATACTTGGTTTACGGTTAAGGTTAAATATACTAAGCAGTTAGAAAACGGAGAATTTAAAAAAGTTTCGGAACCTTATTTACTTGCTGCAATGACATTTACAGATGCAGAAGCAAGAATATATGAAGAATTAGGTTCGTTGATCAGAGGAGAATTTAGTGTAACAAACATCGCTAGAACTGATTTTCATGATATTTTTCATTACGAAGATAGTTTTACTTGGTACAAGGTAAAAGTAGCCTATGAAAGTATGGATGCAGATTCTGAAAAGAAGAAAAAAATATCTCAAAATTTCTTAGTTTCTGCTTCATCAGTGAAAGAGGCTTATGAACGTATACATGATAGTTTATCTACTATGTTAGTTGATTTCGTAGTTCCTTCAATTACTTTGTCTCCTATCGTTGATATTTTTCCTTTTAATGATATCGAGGCAGATAAAGAGATTTCAAGAAAACCGATCGCAGAAGTGTATGAGGATATCGAAGAAACTGTATCTGGAAAAGGGGTTGTTTTTTCAGCGGGTGGATCTGATATAGATGATGAAGAGTCTTTCAGTGATGTAGAAGATGAGTATACTTCAGAAGAAGAATAAATTTACATTATTTTAAATGAACTTTATATGGATGATTTTTTGAAACAAATCAGAGACGATCACCACAACTTTGATAAAGGCCAATTGAATGACCATATCGGAAATGATCCATTTGCTTTTTTTCACCAATGGTTCAAGGAAGCGTATGAAGCAAAGCAACCGGAAGATAATGCGTTTGTTTTATCTACTGTAAATGAAAACTTTCAACCAAGTTCGCGTATTTTATATCTAAAAGAATTGGATGAGCAAGGGTTCATATTTTATACTAATTATTCATCTCAAAAAGGATCAGAATTAAGCGTACATCCGAAAGCTTCAATGTTATTTTTTTGGCATCAATTAGAAAGACAAGTGAGGATAGAAGGTTTGGTTGAAAAAATTGATTCTTCAATCAGTGATGCTTATTTTGCCTCTCGACCACGTGCAAGTAAATTAGGAGCGTGGGCTTCTCATCAAAGTCAGTCTCTAGAAAATAGAGATGAATTAATGGTTCGACTTGAAAAACTGGCAGCTTTGTATCCAGATGAAGTTCCTAGACCACCTCATTGGGGAGGATATAAATTAATACCTACTCAAATCGAATTTTGGCAAGGAAGACCTTCAAGACTCCACGATCGTTTGGTGTTTGAAAGAGCATCTGTATGGTCTTCAGACTGGAAACTATTCAGAAAAAACCCATAATGATAGAAATCGAGCCGGTTATAGTAAGTTTAGCAAACGGGATTAGACTCGCTTATATGCACGCTCATTCAGTAGTTGCGCATATGGGGGTAACGATTTTAGCTGGTTCTCGATACGAACAATCTAACGAAGAAGGATTAGCTCATTTTTTAGAACATTGTATTTTCAAAGGAACCACAAATCGACGCTCGCTTCATATTCTATCTCGTTTAGATTCAGTAGGTGGAGAATTAAATGCCTACACAACGAAAGAAGAAATTTGTGTTTATGCTTCTTTTACCAAAGAACATACAGCAAGAGCCTCTGATTTATTAGCCGATATCGTGTTAAATTCCAATTTTCCAGAAAAGGAAATTAAAAAGGAAAAAGAAATCGTTCTGGATGAAATCAACTCTTATTTAGATTCACCGAGTGATAAGATTTTTGATGACTTTGAGCATTATTTATTTCAAAAACATCCACTTGGTGCAAATATTTTAGGCACAAAAAATTCTGTTTCAGGATTTACCCGAGAAGATTTATTGCATTATACAGAACGGTTTTTCTTTGCAGAAAATATTGTGATCTCTTATGTTGGTGATATCGCAATTGAAAAACTTATTAAAATATTAGAGAAGGATTTTAGTAAGTTGAAAAGAAATGGAGTTCAAGTAAAACCAAGCGCATTTAATAATTATGCTCCGTTTAAAATTCGTTCGAAAGAAGCTAATTTTCAAGCGCATGCTGTAATTGGCGGACTAGCACCTGGTTATAATAGCGAACAACGAAGAGGCATGACTTTGTTGACAAATGTATTAGGTGGTCCAGCATTGAATTCAAGGTTAAATTTAAGTATCCGTGAAAAATATGGTTATACTTATAACATTGAAGCAAGTTATGCTCCATACGCAGATATAGGGTACTGGTCTATTTATTTTGGAACCGATCAAAAATATCTTGATAAAACGTTGAAACAAGTTTATAAAGAAATACGTCTCATGTATAAAGAGGCTTTGAATGAACAACAATTAGCTAAAGCTAAGACACAACTTAAAGGCCAATTAGCTTTATCATTGGATAGTAATTCTGGAATCATGCTCGGTCTAGGTAAAAGTTTACTTTTGTTTAATCAAATTGATTCAATACAAGAGATTTATGCTGGAATAGATCGTTTAACGGTTAAAGAATTGAAAGAAATTTCAACTACTTATTTTAACGAAAATAATATTTCTGAATTAATTTTCGAAGTTACAGAAGAATGAAATTAAATCAGTTAACTTTTTTAATTTTATTTTTGATGGTGTGCATTTCTCCATATGCACAATTCTTTTCTGGTGCAAGATCGTTGTCTTTAGCAGGCAATTCAGTAACACTTAATGATGTTTATACTGTTCATTCAAATCCTGGAATCATTTCGCAAATCAAAGAAATTCAAATTGGTTCAAGTTATAGTAAACCTTACTTAATAAGTGAATTTCAACAACAAAGTATTGCTAGCTTTATTCCTATTCAAAAAGGTGGAATAATCATTCGAGGTGTATTTTCAGGAAAAGAATTGTTTAGACAACAGAAGATAGGTTTAGGCTATGGATTTTCTTTAAATGAAAAATTATCAATAGGTATCGGATTAAATCATCAAGAACTTCGTATTCAACACTATAAATCAAGTAATAAATTAACTGCGGATATTGGATTTTTAGCAAAGATCAATGATAAATTAACCCTTGGGGCATCTATATTGTCTGTTGGAGGGAATCAGTCCAAAGAAAATCTTGAGCGATTTCCTTCAATAATGCAAATAGGAATAAAATATGCTATTCACAATCAATTCGACATCTATATCTCTATTGACAAAACAGCTTTAAATTCAGTGTATTATAGAATTGGTTTTGAATATGAAGCTTATAAAAATCTTTGGTTTAGAACAGGGTGTGTTTTAAATGCAAAAGTTTTAGCATTTGGAATTGGGTATGAACTACCTATGCGTTTGAGAATTGATTTAGGAACGCAATGGAATCAAATCCTTGGTTGGACACCTCACATTGGATTATTATATCGTTTCACAACTAAAAAGTAAGATGAAAAAATTACTTATTAGTTTATTCATTTTAAGTTCGTTTTTAGTTTATTCTCAAGAATATGAACCAATTATTCAACAACGTATTGAATATTGGTTGGAAAGAAATGATAGAACTACTACTGATTTAACAAGTATAACCGATATTTGGGATTTTTATATATCAAATCCATTAGACTTAAATCAAGCCACAAAGGAACAGCTACTATCATTAGAATTATTAAATGAGATTCAAATCAATGAATTATTAAAGCACATTAAAGATCATGATAAACTGATAACAATTTACGAATTGCAAACACTTTCATCGTGGGATATGCAGTCTATTGAACGCATACTTCCCTTTGTTACAGTAGATGAGAAAGTAACAAATTTTCAGTTTTCTTGGCAAAATGCGTTGCGAGATGGAAAGTTTGAATGGATTTCAAGGGTTGACCCTTTAATTGATAAACCAGTTGGGTACAGTGATTCATTAGGTGGAAATGCGACTCAAAGTTATCAAGGGAAACCAATTGGAAGTTATACACGATTACGCTATCAATATGGAACAAACTTAAGTTTAGGTTTAATAGCAGCGAATGATCCTGGGGAAGTGTATTTCAATTCACCAAATAAAAAAGGTTTCGATTTTTATTCTGTTCACGCTTTTTACAAAGGAGGGAAATATATCAAAGCATTTGCTATAGGGGATTATCATCTTCAAATTGGACAAGGTTTGAACTTATGGACGAATTATACTTTTGGAAAGAGTGCTGATATTGGAACCTTAATCCGTAATCCAATTGGTCTTAAACCCAATGTTTCTGCTGATGAAAATCGTTTTCTACGAGGTGGAGCTATTGATTTTGGTTATAAAAATTGGCATTTGTTGATTTTTGCATCACATAAAAAAAGAGATGGAAATATTGAATTTGATTCCTTACAAAACCGTTCGATTATTACAAGTATTGATCTAACAGGATTTCATCGTACTCTATCTGAAATCGAAAAACGAAATCAATTTTCAGAGATCATTCAGGGTGTAAATCTAGGGTACAAGATCCGTAACTTTGAAATAGGTTCTGCATTGGTAAATCAAAATTATTCAATTGATTATTCACCCAATATTAAACCCTACAATCAATTTGATTTTAGAGGGAACCATCAATTAACAGGAAGTGCGGATTATAAATTATTAGTTAGAAATATTATTTTTTACGGTGAACTATCGCATTCTTTTATCAATCAGAAAAATGCACTAGTTCAAGGTTTCGGAATAGCTTTTAATCAGTATATAACAATGAACTTGTTTTACCGAAAGTTTGATACTGGTTATTATACTTTTTACAATTCGGGTGTTTCAGAGGGAACCAATTTATCTAACGAAGAAGGATTTTATTATGGAATGACCATTTCTCCGAATCGTAAATGGCAAATCCAAGGATATGTGGATTTGTTTCAGTTTCCGTGGTTGCGTTTTCAGGTGGATGCGCCCTCAAAAGGACAAGAATATTTGGGTCAAATTACGTGGAGTCCTTCCAAAGTTTCACAAGTCTATTTACGATATCGTCATATCAATAAACAAGCAAATTCATCTCTATTAGAATCTATTTCAACTTTAGAAAATCAACAACAAGAAAACATCCGTTTACATGCTCAAATTCAATTAAATGAAGCGTTTCAAATTCGAAGTAGGGTAGAGTTGGTGCAATGGAATTCGCCCTCGGAAAGTATTCAAAATGGGACTTTAATCCAACAAGATTTGATATACAAAACATTACAAACACCGTTGGATATTACGCTACGCTATGCTGTTTTTCAAACAGATTCTTGGAACTCACGGGTGTATAGTTATGAGTCAAATCCTTTGTATGTTTATGGTAATCAAGTGTATTATGATAAAGGAAGTCGTTACTATATTTTATTGCATTACAATCTCAATCGAACTTGGGATTTCTGGTTAAAATTCGGTGATTTAATCTACATAGATAAAACCACAATTGGCTCGGGAAGTCAATTAATCAAAGGCAATCAAAAACGTGAAATTACGTTTCAAATGAGGATGCAGATTCGATAAAATTATTTTCTGTTTAAATTAAATTCAAGAGCAAATGATGGTATGATAGTAAGACCATTAAATTTATCAAAGGTCCTATTATCAAGGTCATTAATTCCTTTTATGTTTTGATAATAAGCATTTAATGATAAAATTCCGTGAACCCAATTGTAACCAAATTTTAAATTACAAAACAAACCATAACTTGAATAATTGAATTTTGAACTGAAATTGTTAAACTTTTCATTTGTTACCAACGAACTGACTAGATTAACTGGTTTATATCCATAGTTTACTATTGCAAAATTATAAACGGTGCCAAAGGCAATAGCACCATATTTTTCGTTTGGTCCAAAGGATTTACTGAAAGTGATAGGTATTATAATGTCTTTTTTAGTGAAAGAATAATTAAAAAAAGGTTCTAATTTATCTAAATATAATTTTTCTAAAATCTTATCTGCATTTTGTGAAGAATACTGAAGTCCAATGTTTCCATACCATTTATTGTTTGATTCGTTTCCAATTTTACCTATATCTCCAATAAATTGATAAGCAGTACTTAATACATTTACTCCACCAGTTCTTCTATAACCAATTTCTAATTTATCAATTAAACCGTATTTTAATTGAAATCCGCTATTAAGACCAATTGGATCAAGACCATAAGAAATTAAAGTTCTAGAAAATTGTCTAAGTTTACTAGAATATTCAATTGAGCTATTTGAATTTGTATAGGTTTCAATATTTTCTTCTGTTATTAAATCACTTGTTTTTCTTAATTCATTGGCAGTCATCAAGGATAAATTTCCAGCCAAACTACCACTAATTTTAACTTGTTTTTTGGGAGTAACTTTTCCAGTGTTTAATATGTCTCTAGGAGAAGTGCATGAAAAAAAGATTGCAATAGAAAAAATTAAAAAATATAAAAGTTTCATTTTTATTGTATTAAAACACAAAACTATAAAATTCAATTGAATTTAAATCAGTACCATAATAAATCCTTAATTATATTTTTCATTATATATTTTCTTTCTTCGCTTTCTTCATTTTGTTTTTTAAATTGTTTGATTGAAATAGCTTTCTTGTTTTTGAAGTCGATGTAAAGATCCTTATTTTCAATTTCTTTTGCTTCTACTGATGTAGCAAAATAGACAATACTTCCATCTTCAGAAGCTAACCCTAAAATTGCCCCTGGCAAAGATGAAAATCCATCAGGACCAACAGGTGTTTCAATTGCTTCTGTAAACCATGCATATATTCGAGTTGAATCATTTTTTTGCCAAATTGCTTTTCTGCAATTATATCCTGCTATATTTCTTTTTTGACCAGTAATTTTCCAAGTATATTGCATCAATGTGTCAACCAAATAGGAGGTCTCCGAAAAGCTAGTAAATATTGTATTTCTTGTTTTTTTATTTAAGTTAACCGAACATTCTAACTCAGTTCCAATTCCAAAGTCAGAAGATTCAAAATTGCTATTTTTAGTAAATACAAAAACACTATCATTGAAGTTCAAGGAGTAGAAATTTTTACTGTATTTGGGCATTTCATATTCTCCATAAAATTGAATACCATAGTAATCCCTTTTTTGAAGATTTACTTTCTTTTCAAATTGAATTTTCCCTGTTTTTATTTGAGCTGTGATAAAAAGGGAATTGAATACAAAATACAAGAGAATCGTGAAATTTAAATATCGTTTCATGATCAATAGTTTAAGAGTTGGTAGAATTTAATTTTAAAAAACGATAACTAATTCTAAAAAGAATATATCTTGAAATAATATTCGATTTACTATCCGTAATCTGATTTAACATTTGAACTCTATTTATTCCCTTGTTTTGATTAAGTAAATCATTGACTTCTAATGATATTTTTAGGCTTTTTGATTTTAACAATTCTTTAACTATTGAAAAATTTAAAAGAGTTCGATTTATATTGTATCCTGCAGCTCTTCCTGTTGTAATAGATTGATTTAAATCTCCTTTAATTTGAACACCTAAAAATTTTGGAGTCCAATCAAAACTCATGGTATTCGTTATAGTAAAATAGGAACTTGCTGAGTTATTATAAATTGATCCAATGGGTTTGTAATAAGTGGTTGTATTAGAAAAACTAAGCATAAAAGAATCGGTATAATAATCTATTCCCAAATTAGGTTCGAAACTCAATTGTTCAGTTTTAGCTTGAACAGAATTAATCATTGTTTGATTTACAGAATATTGATTTGATAAAGATCCATTTACTGCTATTTTATCTTTGTAGATATATTTCCTAATAAGAGTTGAAGCACTATGGTTATGAACCCCATTAACATTAATCGTTTGCGAAGTTGAAACTCCTAAATTATTGTATGAAATAGATTCTACAAAATCAGATTCTAAAAATCTAGAATTTAGACTAAAGTTAAAATATTCCCCCATTTTATTTAATGATTTATAAATTCTAAATTCAATATTATTCGAAATGGAAGGTTTCAAGTTTGGATTTCCTACAAATCTGTAATTTGGATTTCGATTGGATAGAACTGGTTGTAATTGACTTACTTTTGGGTAGTTGATGGTTTTGTTTGCAGTCATCGAAATATAAATACTATTCGATCTTTTGTAGTAATAATAATTAAATTCAGGTAAAAAGTAATTGTATGTAAAAGCATAATTTTCATTTGTATTCACATTTAAATTTTTCATATTAAAAGTGTTATATACATTATTTAAGTAAAAATAATGGTTCTTTTGCTTGTATGATATTGTCAACTCATATTCATTATTAAATACTTTAGATTGAAAATCAGATGATAAAGTATCAATCATTTTAAATGAATTTAAAATTCTATCAGAAGTGATTTGTTTTTGATTTTCGGTAGCGAAAGTTGATTTAAAAGTAGTAAATACTATAAAGTATTTAAAAACAGGTTCAGCATGTGAAATCTCAGATTTACTTTTGTAGTTAACATTTTTATTTTCAAATTTTTGATCAAATTTTGAATTCAAGTTCAATACATCAGTTGAATTAAATAAAGTGTTATTTATTGTATTTTGATTATTAAAATTATATTGATGATTAAAGTAGGATCTCCTATCTTTTTTGCGGTATTTTTTTTCGAAATAGGTTGTATTTGAAAATGAATTTTGAATAGAAGAATCAGAGTAATTTCTCGATGAATTTCTATAAGTGAATTGTTTATTATTTAGAAAAGAAGATCTATTTTCATTGTTTAGTTTAGATTCTTTATACCAATATGTTGGTTTTACTGTAAGTTTTGTTAATGAATCTATATTCCAATCATACTCTACAAAAACAGAGTGATTTGATTTTTTATCCGTTTGATTATCTGAAGCATTGTTTGTAAACGTGCTATCACTTATAAAATTAATCGTTGAAGTAGTAGTTTGATTTTTAATAGTATTAACATCTAACGTATAACCTACTTTTACTTTGTGTTTTTTGTCTTTTCCAAAAATATTTTTATAATTTATACCTGTTTGAAGATTATCTGGGAACCCTGGCAAATTATAAACATATTTATTAGAGTTAATAGCTTCTGCATCTTGATAATCAAATCCACTTCTAGGTGTATTATTTTTCAAACCATAGAGAGCAAAATTCTCCTTTTTTCTATATTTATTAAATAATACTTCTCCCTCGTAGAATTTTTTTCCGTCTGAGGCCAGGCTTGTTTTTCCAAATGTACCTTTCTTAGCATCTTCTTTAAGTGTTAAATTCATCACCTTATCAGAATTAGCTCCTTCTTCATATACTTGAACTTGATCTATCATTGCAGCTTCTAAATTTTTAGTAGCGATGGTTGGATCTTTACCAAAAAATTCATCACCATCAACATACATACGATCTACATTTTTACCTTGATATGTGATTTTTCCATTGATATCTACTTTCACACCAGGGAGTTTTTTTAATAAATCCTCGACGACAGCCCTTTCCTTTACTTTAAAAGAATCTGCTACATATACAAGTGTGTCACCTTTGAAATAAATTGGAGTATTATTAGCGTGAATTATGATTTCTTTGAGTTCTTTTGCCTTTTTTAATAGCGTGGAAGGAGGTAATTCTATTTTATTTTCTTTTCCATCTAACAAAACAAATATTTGATTATCATCAAATTTAGAATGTCCGATTACAATTTGAAAAGTGTCTATTGGTAAATTCTGAAGTTTATATTCACCGAGACTGTTGGTTCTGGTGAAATTAACTAAAGTTGAGTCTTTCACTCTGATTGCCATTATCAAAGCCCCTTTAATTGCTTGCGATCCAATTGAATCGATTACTTTTCCTTTAATTTCTATTTGACTAAAACAGGATTGTCCAAATAAAACAATTAAAATTATTAAATAAATAGATCTTATCATAGTACTGTTTTAATCAATGAATGAAGATTAAATAAAAATCTTTTGGTTTTAAACGATAAAAATAACTTTATATTACTTTATAAACGAATATTTTACAAAAACATATCATAAATCAATACCACAACAAATTCCGCAACAACCCTTTTAATCTCTCATTTTGAGAAATCATTTCGTTGACGGTTTGCTTAAATTCGGCAAATGAAAGTATTGTAGATTCGGTGATTGTTAGATTATTTCATTTTTTAGGTACAACTAATATATTCGTATAAATTACTAAATTTAAAATTCTTTAAAATTTAAGTAGGGGTAGTTTGAAAAACGAACAAAAATGAATAAAAAAAGCTTATCAGAAAGAGATATTTGTACAAAGTTTATTACACCTGCAATTGAAAAAAGTGGTTGGAATCGTAATACTCAATTTTTAGAGGAAGTTTCTTTTACAGATGGTAAAATTCATGTAAGGGGAAAGTTAACTGCTAGAGGTGCTAAAAAACGTGCGGATTATATTTTGTATTATAAGCCAAATATTCCTATTGCTATCATTGAAGCAAAAGACAATAAACATTCTGTAAATGCAGGTATTCAACAAGCGCTTAACTATGCTGAAATATTAGATATACCTTTTGTTTTTAGTAGTAATGGAGATGGTTTTTTATTTCATGATAAAACCGAAGTAAATGAAAATTTAGAGACTGAATTAGGTTTAGATGAATTTCCTTCACCAAAACAACTTTGGGAAAAATATAAAAAACACAAAGGTATTGTAACACCTGAATCTGAGAAAATTGTTGAACAAGATTACTACTTTGATGGAACGAATAGAAGGCCTAGATATTACCAACAAAATGCAATTAATAGAACATTAGAAGCTGTTTCGAAAGGACAAAATAGAATTCTTTTGGTGATGGCAACAGGTACTGGAAAAACGTTTACTGCATTTCAAATTATTCATCGCCTATGGAAAAGTGGGACTAAAAAACGTATTCTATTTTTAGCAGATAGAACCGCTCTAATCGACCAAACAAGAAAAGGTGATTTCAAGCATTTTAAAGATAAAATGACCGTTGTTAAACAACGTCAAATAGATAAAAGTTATGAAGTTTATCTTGCACTTTATCAAGGACTTTCAGGAAATTATGATGAAGCAAATGTATATAAACAATTTTCACCTGACTTTTTTGATTTAATAATAATTGATGAGTGTCACAGAGGTAGTTCAAAGGAAGATAGTTCTTGGAGAGAAATTTTAACTTACTTTAAAAATGCCACACAAATTGGATTAACAGCAACACCAAAAGAAACGGACGAAGCAAGTAATTCAGAATATTTTGGTGATCCAGTTTATACTTATTCTTTAAAGCAAGGGATTGAAGATGGATTTTTAGCTCCCTATAAAGTAATTCGAGTAGGATTGAACGTTGATGCAGAGGGATGGAGACCGGAACAAGGAAAAAAAGATAAAGATGGTTTTGTGATTGAGGATAGAATATATAATCGTAAAGATTTTGATCGAAAATTAGTAATTGAGGAACGTACAGAAATAGTTGCTAAAAAAGTAACTGAATTCCTAAAAGGATTTGACAGATTTGCAAAAACCATCATCTTTTGTGTGGATATAGATCACGCGGAACGAATGCGAACTGCAATTGCTAAATTAAATCCCGATTTAGTTGCTGAAAACCATAAATATGTGATGCAAATCACTGGAGATAATGAAGAAGGTAAGAGGGAGTTAGATAATTTTATTAACCCTGAAGAACGTTATCCTGTGATTGCAACTACCTCTGAATTAATGACAACTGGAGTTGATGCTCAAACATGTAAAGTAATCGTTTTGGATACGAATATTCAATCGATGACTAAGTTTAAGCAAATAGTTGGTCGCGGTACACGTATCAATGAAGAATTTGGGAAGCTCTATTTCACCATATTGGATTTTAGAAATGCTACGGATTTATTTGCAGATAAAGAATTTGATGGTGAGCCAATTCGTGTGAAAGTTACTGGACCTGAAATTGATTTAGAAATTGAACCTGTCATAGATCCTGAAGAGGACAAACCTGTAATTGATTCTGTTTCGGGTGAACCAGTTGTTTTTATTCCTGAACCTCCTCCATATCGTACACCTCCTGATGAACCATTCAGTGTGAATGAACCTCGAGAAAAATTCTATGTAAATGGAGTCAATGTATCTGTTTTAGTGAGTCGTGAGTTGTATTTTGATTCCAATGGAAAGCCGATTACAACCAGTTTAAAAGACCATACGAAAGAGATAATTCAAGAAAAATTCTCCTCGTTGGATGATTTTCTATTGAAATGGAACGAAGCAGACAAAAAAGAAGCAATTATTTCAGAATTGATTGAACAAGGTGTAATGGTAGAAGCATTGTATGAAGCTGTTGATAAAGAAGTTGATTTATTCGACTTGATTTGTCATGTAGCTTTCGACCAACCACCTTTGACAAGAAAAGAAAGAGCAAATAATGTGAAAAAGCGCAATTACTTTACTAAATATGGAGATCAAGCACGTAAGGTATTAGAAACTTTGTTGGATAAATATGCCGATGAAGGTGTTGAAAATATTGAAAGTATAGAAGTTTTGAGGGTAAAACCTTTTGATGAATATGGTTCTCCAATTGAAATAATTCAAGAGTTTGGTAGTAAAATTAAATACCTAGAAGCAGTAAAAGAATTAGAAAACGAATTATATAAGAAAGCATAATTATGAGCAACATTTCAGGAATATTAAAAAGTATTCAAACTATTATGTGGCAAGACACTGGTTTGAACGGTGATGCACAACGAATTGAGCAGTTAGGTTGGATGCTTTTTTTGAAGATTTTTTCTGATAAGGATAAAGAATTGGAATTATTAGATGATAATTATATTTCCCCCATCCCTGATGAATTCCATTGGGTGAAAGCCAAAGGAAATTGGGCTGGGGATGATGAAGGAATGACAGGTGATGAATTGTTAGAATTTGTTGACCGTAAATTATTTCCTGCAATGCGAGCGATTGATTTAAGTACTGGAAATAAACGTGCTTTAATTGTTCGTGAAGTTTTTGAAGGGAATAACAATTACATGAAAAGCGGTATCAATATTCGTAAGGTTTTGAACAAACTAAATGAAATTGATTTTAACATTGCAAAAGATAGACACGCTTTCGGTGAATTGTATGAAACAATTTTAAAAGGATTACAAAGTGCAGGTAAAAGTGGAGAGTTTTATACACCAAGAGCTATAACTTCTTTTATTACAGATATTCTTAATCCTCAATTAGGTGAGAAGATATTAGACCCCGCTTGTGGTACAGGTGGTTATTTAACATGTGCTATTGAGCATTTGAAGAAACAAACAACCAATGTTGCTGATAGAAAAAGTATTGAAGAAAACATAGCTGGTTGGGAGTACAAACCCTTACCGTATTTGTTAGCTACAACCAATCTAATACTGCACGATATTGAAGTGCCCAATATTAAATTTGGTGATGCATTAGACCAACCGTTGAGTAATTTCACAGAAAAAGATCGAGTAAATGTCATTCTTGCGAATCCTCCTTTTGGCGGAATTGTAGCCAATGGAAATGAAACGAATTTCCCAACCACTTTTAGAACGAAGGAAAGTGCAGATTTGTTTTTAATCCTGATGATACATTTATTGAAAAAAGATGGAAGAGCAGGAATTGTATTGCCTGATGGTTCGTTGACTGGAGATGGTGTTAAACAACGTGTTAGACAAAAATTGTTGGAAGAATGTAATTTACATACTATTATACGTTTACCTAATTCTGTATTCCAACCGTATGCAACCGTAGCAACAAACTTGTTGTTTTTTACAAAAGGTACACCAACCAAAGAAGTATGGTATTACGAACACCGATTACCTGAAGGACAAAAAGCATATAATAAAACGAAACCAATTCAAGCAAAAGAATTTGACCCCATTAAAACGTGGTGGAACGACCGAAAAGAAAGTGACATTGCTTGGAAAGTAGATATACAAACGATTATTGATCGCAATTACGATTTGGATATCAAAAACCCAACCAAACAAGAAGAAGTGCAAGAATATTCAAGTGCTGAATTGATGGAAATGCTTCACCTTTCGTTTGAAAAAAGTAATGGGTTACTGAACCAATTAAAAGAAGCGGTGAAATGAGTTTGGAAGTTCAATTCTCTGAAATTAAAAACCTCATTACGCAAGCGCGTAATAGAGCTTATCAGGCTGTAAATAGTGAAGCTATTCTATTGAATTGGAGAGTTGGTGAATATGTGAGTGATAAGTTAAAGTCTGCTTCTTGGGGGGATGGAGTTGTTGCTCAACTTTCTGACTTTTTAAAATTACAGGAACCATCATTGAAAGGATTTACTAAAAGGGGAATCTATAGAATGGTTCAATTTTATGATACTTATTCAAATCCTGAATTTGTGGTGACAGTGACCCCACAATTAAAAATGCTTGAAAACTCAAATGTGTCGACAGTGTTGACACAAATTGAAAGTAATGAAAATCAGTTAAATGTATTTGTGTCATCACTGATGACACAAATATCTTGGTCACACCATCTTGAAATAATTTCATCCTGTAAAACAGCCGAAGAAAAGTTGTTTTATATGTTGATGACAAAAAAAGAAAGATGGAGCGTACGAGATTTGAGAAGGCAAATTAAGGCTTCTACATTTGAACGCACCATGTTAGGAAACCAACATGTAGAACAAATACAAAAACACATACCTCAAGATATTACAAATGTATTTAGAGATAGTTATGTGTTCGAATTTTTAAACATTCCTGACTTACACACTGAACAAACACTTCGAAAAACACTCATTAAAAATCTAAGTTCTTTTATGAAAGAACTTGGTAATGATTTTCTTTTTGTAGGGGAAGAATTTAAAGTGTCTGTTGGAATGCAAGATTTTTTTATTGACTTGTTATTTTACCATAGAGATTTACAATGTTTGGTTGCATTTGAATTGAAAACGGAAACATTTACACCTCAAAGTTTGGCACAAATCAATTTTTACTTGGAAGCACTAGACCGTGACGTGAGAAAGCCAAATGAAAATCCAAGTATAGGAATTCTTTTGTGTAAAGGAAAAGATGATTTGGTGGTAGAATACGCATTGAGTAGAAGTTTAAACCCTGCTATGATTGCTGATTACCAACTAAAATTACCAAACAAAGAACTACTTCAAGCGAAATGGTTGGAGTTAATTGAAATGAGTGAAAAAAATGGAGAGATATGAGTAGAGGGAGAAAATTAAGTTCATCTTTTACAGGTTCAGAATGGGAATCTGTTTTTTATAATTCTGTTGGTACTTATGTAAATGTAATCAATAATGAATTATCAAAGGAAATTGCTTTAGAGCCATTATCTCGATATATCAAAATTGGTGGAGGATATGCTTTTAAGACTTCAGAGTATAAAAAAAGTGGTATTCCGATAATACGAATTTCAGATTTTAATAATGAGCAAATTGATATTTCAAATTGTGTTTATTATGATGAAAATGATTCGCTTTCAAAATATGAATTAAAAGAAAATGACATCATAATTTGTTTGACAGGTGGAACTATTGCAAAACTAGGAATTGTTCAGTCTGGTTTAGGAACACTATATATGAATCAACGAATTGGTAGATTTGATATTTTAGACGATTCAAAATTTGAAAAAGAATATGTATATTGGATTGCTAGAAGTGTTCAGAGCATTATAAAAAACTTAGCTTGGGGTGCTGCAATTCCAAACGTAAGTCCAAAACAAATTGAAGAATTAAAATTTCCATTTCCAAGTAAAGAAATACAAAACGGAATAGTAACTTTTCTAAATGAATTAAAGAATAATTCGATTTTAGAAGATAGAGTTTATTTTAATAAACAAATTGAAAAAGAAATTATTGAATTACATCATAAACAAATAAATACAAGTTTAATTTCTTCCGAACTATCCCACCAACTCTCCCTCATCAAACAACTCCGACAAGCCTTTTTACGAGAAGCTATGCAAGGTCTTTTAGTGAAAACGGAAACAAATGGAGAAACGGGTGCTCAACTACTTGAAAAAATAAAAGCAGAAAAAGCACAGTTGGTAAAGGATAAGAAACTTAAAAAAGAAAAAGAATTACCTCCGATTTCAGAAGAAGAAATTCCTTTTGAGATACCTGAACATTGGGCTTGGTGTAGGTTGGGGGAGGTTTGTAATTACGGAAATACCTCAAGAGCTGAACCAAAAGGAATAATGAATGAAACGTGGGTTCTTGATTTGGAAGATATTGAAAAAGAAACATCAAAATTAATTTGTAAAGTGCGATTTTCAGAAAGAAAATCTTTAAGCACTAAAAGTAAATTTAAAAAAGGTGACGTATTGTATTCTAAATTACGTCCATATTTAGATAAGGTTATTGTGGCAGATGAAGATGGAGTTTGTACTTCTGAAATTTTACCATTAAAATTGTTTGGAAATATAAATCCAAATTATTTACGATTTACACTGAAGAGAGGTGATTTTTTAGCATATGTAAATAGTGTTACAAAAGGAATGAAAATGCCTAGATTAGGAACTTATGAAGGACAATCAGCATTAATACCCCTTCCACCTCTAAATGAACAAGAACAGATCGTATCCAAACTAGATGAACTAATGGCCTTTTGCGATGGTTTAGAGGAAAGTATAAAGGCAAGTCAAGACATGAATGAGAAATTATTGCAAGAGGTATTGAGAGAGGCGTTGCAGGGGGAGGGAGTGAATGCTTAAGTATCAATAAAGAATTGGTTTTTATTTAATACCACAACAAATTCCGTAACAACCCTTTTAATCTCTCATTTTGAGAAATCATATCGTTGGCGGTTTGCTTAAATTCGGCATACGAAAGCGCTTTTTTGCGTTTGAAAAGAGGAGTAAGGTTATCTAAATTAATTTCTTTGCTTTCAATGGATTGTGCGAAGTAAACTAAACTTCCATCTTCAGTGGCTAAACCAAGAATAGCACCAGGTAATCCAGAAATGCCATCCGGTCCACAAGTTGGGTAAATCGCTTCTGTGTACCATGCATAAATACGCGTTGAATCGTTCTTTTGCCAAACAGCTTTACGACAATTATAACCAGCAATTTTACGTTTATTGTCTGTAAATTTCCAAGGGATGGATTTAATCGAATCTTCCACATATAGGAAGTTTCCTAGGAAATCCAATTTCATTAATCGCTCTTTCGTTTTTAAGTTTTCTTGATACGAATTTGTCGTTGTAAACCAACCCATTCCTCGTTCTTGTGGAACGTCCAAAGCAGGAACAAAAAAAGTAGAACTATCCGTAAAATACAACGAAAATAAATCAGTTTTGATCGTTGAACCACCTCTTCTTTCGAGCATCATTTTCATTTCTGGATAACGCTTTAATAAATTGATTCTACGTTCATATTGAATTACTCCTGAATGAATTTGACTATGTACCTGAAAAAAGCCAAGTAATAGAATAACGATGCTTATTGTTTTTTTAATATTTATCATTTCTTTGAGGTCTTGGCATTCCTTGTCCAAAAGGATGCATTTTAGGCATTTTAAGTTCTGGTTCTTTGGTTGGTGGATCAAATCGGTAACTCAAACGAAGTAAAAAATATTGGGTTATAATCGTATTTCTAATATCTGAAATTTGGTTGGAAGTAATTGTACGTTGAATTTGTAAATTTTGATTTAAGATATCATACGCTTCTATTCCAATGTTTAATTTCTTACTCTTAAGAACATATTTAGAAACCGTTGTATTCCAAATAGTTCTATTGATATTAAACCCACTCGTTCTTCCAGTAGTAATTTGTTGGTTCACACTTGTGGTTATCAAGAATTTTAACTTTGGAACATTCCAAGAAATGTCAAGCGTGTTGTTATAACTGTAATACGGATTTTGTGTAAACCCTAAAGATGAACCTGTTGGTTTATTGTAAGACATCGAGCCATCTAATGAAATAGTAATGGTGTCTGTTGCATAGGAAACATTTAGAGTAGGAGTGATGGCAGTTTGATTGGTGTTGTATTGAACTTCGTTGATGATATTTTTACCAATAGAATAACTACAATCCAATCTTCCAGTGAGTGTAAGATAATGTTTTGGAAATCCTTGACTAAAAGAACCATTCAACGAGAAATTTTGATTTCCGTTTACATTCACAGTTTTAGAAATCGTTCTTCCTGAAGGATCAAATGTGAGGGAATTGGCAAAATCATTATCGATGTAATCAGCATTCGCTCTTATGAAATAATATCTACTTTCTAGATTATTGAATCTAGATAAAGAAAAATTAAATGATTGTTTGTAGGCTGGCTTTAAATCTGGATTACCTTTTGTTTGATAATTGAGGTTCGTATTATTTAAAATAGGTTGTAACTGATTAATTGTTGGAATTGGTGAACTTGTATTATAACCTAGGTTAATTCGAATGGCATTTTTTTGATTGAAACTATAACTTGCATAAGGTAGATATTGATTATCAATTAATTTAAATAAGGAATTATTGGTGTTGTTTGTGTTTGATAAATCTAGATTACGTAAAGCAGAACCTACGATGATTGTATGTGCTCCGACTTTTCGTGTAAAACTCAGCTTCCCACGATGAATGATCGTTTGTTTGGTAAAGTTTGAGCTAAAGTTTGTATCAAGTTTATTTGTTTGAATATCATAAATAGTTCGAATTTGTTTATCACTTGAAGTTGTATTCATATATTCAAAATTTACATTAATTCGCTTTGTAATGGGCTCTGTATGAAATAAGGTAAGTGTTTGATTCAATGTTTTTTGGTTGATGTTATTTTGTTGATTTATCTGCTTAGAAAACTGATTACTAAAAGAAATGGTTCCATTATCTTGATTATCATTATAATTAACATCACTTGAGATAGAACTTTCTCGTTTTGGTTTCATGTATTTACGTTCCAATTTGAGTGTGTTTCCAAGGTTAACTTCTGTTGAAGTATCAGTAACTAAATTGGTTGTTTTCCTGAAAGGATTGAAACTATTATTTAAAAAAGAAGCGGTGTTTTTTTTGTCTGAGTTTTGTAAGGAAAATTTTATTTCAGGAATTAATTCCAAAGTCGTTAAAGAATCGAGTTTCCATTTATTTTCAATAGTTAACGTATGATTTTGCTGGCGTGTGAAATTATTCTGTTCACTTTTATTGTAATAACTTGTATCAGCAACCAAAAACTGAGTATTGTTGGCTGATATATTTCTAGATTTTAAATCTCGGTATTGGTAATTTATTTCAAAAAAATGTTTGTTGTTTTTACCATAAGAATTCTTGAAACGCGCACCAGTAGTGAAATTATCTGGAAATCCATTACTTGTGTTATTCGTCTCTGTATTTAAACCATATTTATTTTGGTCTTGCCAATTAAATCCTAATCTAGGTGTATTGTTCTTCAATAAATAAAAGGAATAATTCTTTTTGTTTTGATAGCGGTTAAATAATATTTCTCCTTCATAAAATTTCATTCCATCCGAAGCGATGGCCACTTTGCCAAAATATCCTTTTTTAGCATCTTCTTTCAATGTCAGATTCATAATTTGTTTGGCTTCTTCACCATTTTCTGTATTATTTTTCTTTTCGTAAATCTGAACATTTTGAATGGCTTTTGCTCCTAAATTTTTGGTAGCAACTGTTGGATCATTACCGAAAAATTCATCCCCATCGACATATATTTGGTCTATATCTCTTCCTTGAAATGTCACTTTTCCACGAGCATCAACCGAAACTCCTGGTAACTTTCGTAGTAAATCCTCGGCAACTGCATTTTCTCTTACTTTGAAAGAGTCAGCCACAAACACCAAAGTGTCTCCTTTATAATAAATTGGACTTTTGTTTGCATAGATGATAATCTCTTTGAGTTCTTTCGCAACATGATCAAGTTTTACCGTTGGTAGATTAATGCTTTTTTCATCTTTACTTCCAAAAACAAAAAGTTGTTGATCTTCGAATTTTGGGTGTCCTATCGTGATTTTGAATGTATCGACAGGTAAGTTTTTAAACTGAAATTCCCCTTTATGATTTGAACGTGTAAATTGTACAATGAGAGAATCTTTTGTTTTAGTTGCGATCACAATTGCTCCAGAGATCGGACTTACCGCAGCTGAATCAACTACCTTTCCATGAACTTCTAATTGAGAATATAATTTTGGTAGAAAAAAGAAAGATAAAAGAAGAATAATGTATCTCATCAACTTAAAAGCAATTAAAAAGTTTGAAAAATAATGAATTCTTTTCATCAAAGTAAAAAATTGACATTTTTTAATAAAAAAGTAGCGTTTAAATTATAGGTCAAAAAAAAGGAAAACTAGCTTAATTTTTTTAAGTTTGCATATTAACACCAATTTAAGGATTGTATGATAAAGTTATCCGATCGTTTGTTAGCCATGGAAGAATCTGCTACTATAGCTATGTCTAGAATTTCGAGAGAGTTAAAAGCTGCAGGTAAAGATATTATTTCCTTAAGTTTAGGAGAACCAGATTTTTTTACACCAGATTTTATCAAGGATGCCGCGAAAGAAGCACTAGATCAAAATTATACTATGTATACTCCGGTTGCTGGTTATGATGATCTACGTGAGAGCATTTCGTTGAAATTCAGAAGAGATAACGGCTTGAATTATCCAAAGGATCAAATTGTAGTGTCAACAGGAGCCAAACAAGCGATTGCAAATGCAGTTCTAAGCTGTATCAATCCTGGTGATGAAGTGATTATTCCTGCACCTTATTGGGTTTCATACATTGAAATCGTGAAAGTAGCAGAAGGAATTCCGGTGATCGTTCATGCAGGTATTGAAACAGATTTTAAAATAACTTCTGAACAATTCGAAAAAGCAATTACTCCGAAAACAAAAATGATGATTTTTTCATCGCCTTGTAATCCTACAGGTTCATTATATAGTCACGATGAATTAAAAGGGATTGCTGAAATTTTAAAGAAAAACCCTTCTATTGTTGTAATCGCTGACGAAATATATGAACATATTAATTTTGTTGGTAAACATCAAAGTTTAGCTCAATTTCCAGAAATCTTTGATCAAGTAATCACTGTTAATGGTGTTTCAAAAGCTTGGGCGATGACTGGTTGGAGATTAGGATATATCGGTGCTTCAAAAATGATTGCTGACGCTTGTAACAAAGTGCAAGGTCAGTTTACTTCAGCAACTTGTTCGATAGCACAAAGAGCATCAATCGCTGCAATGAACGCTGATCCTGCAGTTTTGTCAGATATGATAGCAGCTTTTAAAAATAGACGTGATTTAGTGTTGTCTATGTTGAAAGAAATGCCTGGTGTGAAAGCAAACACCCCTGAAGGAGCATTTTATATTTTCCCTGATATTTCTGCATTCTTTGGGAAAAAATATAAAGAATATACCATAACAAATTCACAAGATCTTTGTTTGTACTTATTAGCTGAGGCTTTAGTTGCATTAGTAAGTGGTGATGCTTTTGGAGCACCTGAATGCATTCGTATTTCCTATGCGGCATCTGAACAGACTTTAACAAAGGCAATGGAGAGAGTAAAAGAAGCATTAGCTAAATTGCAATAAATGGAAACTGATTTATTATTCAAACAATTTAAGCACAAACGTATTGCAATAGTTGGTGATGTGATGTTAGATGCCTACTTGATTGGAGGTGTAACACGTATCAGTCCAGAAGCCCCAGTTCCCATAGTTGGGTTATCAAAAAAAGAAAATCGTCTTGGTGGGGCAGCTAACGTTGCTTTGAATATTGTTTCTTTGGGGGCACAAGCTGTAATTTGTTCTGTGGTTGGAAATGATGTTGAAGGAGGAGAATTAATTGAATTATTTGAAAAAGAAGGAGTTTCAGCTGAGGGGATAATTCAAAGTCATGATAGAAAAACTACAGTAAAAACAAGAGTGATTGGAAATAATCAACAACTTTTACGTATCGATTCTGAACAAACTAATAATATTTCAACTACTGAGGAAACTGCTTTAATTACCAAAATTGATGCCTTGATTGAATCAGGAGTAGACGCTGTTATTTTCGAAGATTACAACAAAGGGGTACTAACACCAACTTTAATAGCTTCTGTTTTAAAGAAATGTAAAGAAAAAAATATTCCAACAACCGTTGATCCGAAAAAAGACAATTTCTTTGCTTACAAAGGAGTGACTTTATTCAAACCTAATTTAAAAGAATTAAAAGAAGGGTTGAATCTTTCTTTTTCAATTCAGGATAGATCAGCTTTTGAGAATGCAGTTTCTGATTTAGAGGCAAAACTAGAGAATGAAAATACCTTTATTACTTTGTCAGAACACGGAGTTTTTATCAAATCAAAAACTGAAAAACACTATATCCCAGCCCATATTAGAAACATAGCTGATGTAAGTGGAGCAGGGGATACGGTAATCAGTGTTGCAACACTTTGTTTAACTGCTGGTTTACCTTTGTATCAAGTTGCTGCTTTTGCAAATTTAGCTGGTGGATTAGTTTGTGAGAAGAGTGGAGTAGTGAGTATTGAAAAAGAACAACTTGCACAAGAAATAAGATTATTAGAAACAGAAAATATCGGAGAATAATACGATGAGCGCAGAACATGTAAAACCCTATGGAGATTCAGGAAAATCTAAAAAAGAAGAAGTTGCTGAAATGTTCAATAATATATCATCTAAATACGATTTTTTAAACCACTTTTTATCATTAGGAATCGATAAATTATGGCGAAAAAAAGCGGTAAAATTGATGAAACAAGTTCAGCCGAAGCGTGTTTTAGATATGGCAACTGGAACGGGGGATTTCGCTTTAGAAAGCCTTGTTTTAAAACCGAATGAAGTTGTTGGTTTAGATATATCTGATGGGATGCTTGAAATGGGGCGTCAAAAAATGAAGAAAAGAGGCGTAGATCATATTATTTCAATGCGCTTAGGAGATTCTGAATCCATTCCTTATGACGATAATTATTTTGATGCATTAACTGTTGGGTTTGGTGTGCGTAATTTTGAAAATCTTGAAAAAGGTTTGTCAGATATGCTACGTGTAATTAAACCAGGAGGAATGGCAGTTATTTTGGAGTTTTCTAAACCTAAAAAATTCCCAATCAAACAGTTATTCGGATTGTATTCGAATCATATATTGCCATTTATTGGAAAAACAGTTTCTAAAGATGCTAGAGCATATACCTATTTACCTGAATCAGTAGCAGCATTTCCAGAAGGTAAAGATTTTGAGAATATACTGATTAAGTTGGGTTACAAGGATGTTAAATTAACTCCTGTTTCAGGTGGAATTGCAACAATCTACACTGGTAGGAAATAATTTCCATTTTTCCACGTTGTTTTAGACATGCGTTTTTCATCACTTATTCTATTTGTTCTATTAATTCCTTTTTGTCATTGGTCTCAACACCAACGACTTGAAAATTATAAGAATTTTGATAAAGCATTGATGCAATTTGGTGTTCAAATGGGAATGAATAATGCGAGTTTTAATCTTATTCCAATCAAAGAGGCATATTCTTTATATGGTTATCGATCAATACAGGCAAAATCTCAACCAGGTCTTACAATCGGAATGCTAACTTCTATAAAACTTGGTTCTCCCGTATTACGTTTAAGAATTATTCCTACTTTTTCCTTTCAAGAACGAGTCATCAATTATTACAGTTCACCAAAAATTCAAGAAGGAAAAGAAGAGTTTAACGAAGAACGTATTAATTCTTCTAATGTAGATTTACCTGTATTACTGCAGTTTAGAACCTTACGTTATGGAAATTTCACCTCTTATTTTATAGGAGGGGGACAATACTCAATTGATTTACAATCTACAGCAGATAAAACTCAAAATTTGGTTGATCCTTTCATCAAACTTCAAAAAAAATATTGGATGGGTCAGGCAGGAATAGGAGTTGAGTTTTTTGCAGAATATTTTAAATTCGGAATGGAGATTAAATATTCACAAGGGTTTCAAAATGTTCTAATTCAAGATAATTCTGCAGTTTCGAATCCTTTGCACAGTTTACGAAACAACGCTTGGATATTTACGATAACATTTGAAGGAGGATTATGAGCCAATTAATTCAGATACAAATTACCCCTGAACAAGCCAAAAATGAGCTTGAAATAAAAAAAGAATTAGCTTCAGTCTTAAAAATCAAAGACCTTGATTCGTTTCAATTCAAATGGAGAAAACGTTCTTTGGATGCGCGTAAAAAACAGTTGAAAATCAATGGGACATTTGAAGTCTTTTTACAAAATGAACCACTAAACGAATCTGTTTTCACATTTGAAAAACAAGACGTTAATAATAAAGAAGTTGTACATATTGTTGGTGCCGGCCCTGCTGGATTATATGCAGCACTTCAAGCAATTCAACGAGGTGTTAAACCAATCCTTTTTGAAAGAGGAAAGGAAGTAAGAGCTAGAAGACGCGATTTAGCAGCGTTAAACAAAGATCAAATTGTAAATCCTGAATCAAATTACTGTTTTGGTGAAGGAGGTGCAGGAACGTATTCCGACGGGAAATTATACACACGCTCCAAAAAGAGAGGTGATGTAGAAAAAGCAATGAAGTGGTTGGTTGCTTTTGGTGCTGAATCAGATATTTTAGTTGACGCACATCCACATATTGGTACAAACAAATTACCTAAGCTCATAGAGAATATAAGAAATACAATCATTGAATGCGGTGGGGAGGTTTATTTTGAGTCAAAAATGACTGATATCCATGTTGAAAATGGAAAATTAGTAGGTGTTACAATAAACGGTATTTCAAAAATAAAAGTAAAAAGTTTAGTACTTGCTACGGGACATTCTGCCCGTGATATTTTTTATTTATTACATAATCGAGGAATAAGAGTAGAAGCCAAACCTTTTGCTTTAGGTGTACGAATAGAACATGCTCAAAATCTGATTGATAAGATTCAATATCACGGTAGAGTAAATGATGAATTTGTCCCGCCAGCATCATATTCGTTGGTAGCCCAGATTGATGGGCGAGGAGTGTATTCCTTCTGTATGTGTCCTGGTGGAATTATTGCTCCTTGTGCAACAGAACAAGAAGAGGTTGTAACCAATGGTTGGTCACCTTCAAAACGAAACAATCCGTATTCAAACTCTGGAATTGTAGTAAGCATATCCCCTGATGATTTTAAAGGAAAGCAGCATCCATTTGTATGTTTAGATTTTCAAAAGTCTGTGGAGAAAGCATGTTGGGAAGCAGCAGGTAAAACACAACGTGTACCAGCGCAATGTATGAAAGATTTTGTTGAGGGAAAAATATCAAAAACATTTCCGAGATCCTCTTACCAACCTGGTATCGTGAGTGTAAATTTAGATTCTGTATTACCTCCTTTCGTAGCCGAAAGATTACGAAAAACATTTATCGAATTTGGTAGAAAAATGCCCGGTTATTTAACAAATGATGCCGTACTACATGCACCAGAATCAAGAACGAGTTCACCCGTACAAATTCCGAGAAATAAAGAAAATTTAATGCATCCAGAAGTAAGTGGTTTGTTCCCTTGTGCTGAAGGTGCTGGTTATGCTGGAGGAATAATTTCTGCTGCAATTGACGGAATGAAATGTATGGATGAAGCGATTAAATACCTCGGTATACAGATCCCAGAATAATTGCTCCAGCAGTAGCCACATTTAATGACTCTGCATGTCCAAATTTCGGAATGGTAATAGACTGATCTATGTATTTTAAGTTTGATTCACGAATGCCACTTCCTTCATTTCCAAGTAATATAATACCTTCATTCTCAAATTGAGTTGTAAAAAGATTGTTACCGTTTAACAAAGCACCGTAAACAGGCTTGTTATTTTCAGTGAAAAAATCATCTAGATCGATATAGGTAACAGACACTCTAAAAATGGCTCCCATTGTTGCTTGTAAAACTTTTGAATTATAACAATCTACAGTGTCTTTAGAACAATAAACGTGAGAGATTCCAAACCAATCAGCCATTCTAAGAATCGTGCCCAAATTTCCGGGATCTTGAACACCATCAAGTACAATTGAAAAAGGTGAAACAATCGATTTTGATGGTAAATATTTACAAACGGCTAGTGCTTTGTTTGGTGTTTTTAAAGTAGAAATACTTTTTAGCTCCAACTCACCAATCAATTCTAAATCATAACCTTCGTCTATTGAATTAAGAAAAAAATCAGAAGTGTAATAGATAGAAACTAATTGTTCTGGAATCCACTGAATAGCTTCAAGAACCATTTTTTCTCCTTCAATGATAAAAAGTTGCTCTTGTTGTCTATTTTTTTTTTGTTCAAGTGACTTAATAAAGCGAATTCGATTCTTTGAAATCATTGGATTTTGCTATTTTTGTTTATTAATCAATTCCCATTGTTAAAGATCAAACTTACATATTATTTTTCGCTTTTGTTAATTTTGATTTTTACATCTTGTAGTCAATATAAGTCTCTACAAAAAAATCAAGTTTTACTTACAAATAATAAGTTTGAAATTAAAGGCGATAAATTTCTAGGTACTGAAATAAAAACATTCATTAGACAAAAACCGAACAAGCGTTTCCTTGGTTTTGCTTATGGTCTTGCAATATATAATGCAATAGATTCAACAAAAATTAATAACTCAAGGCAAAAACAAATAGCAAAATTACGTTTAAAAAACATACAACTCTACGAGAAACAAGTTAGAATTAATAAGAAAAGAAACGAAAAAGCAATTAAAAATGGCAAATTGGATTACAAATTTAAAAAAGTAATACCGTATGATACAATTAATGTAAGACTCTCATTAAGAGAATGGTTAAAGTTTCGATTTGGCGAAAAACCAGTCACTTTTGATTCTTTAGATTATAATAAAACGCTTGAGCAATTTTCGATTTATCTCAGAAAAAAAGGATATTATGATGCAAAAGTTTTTGGCGAATTGAATTATCACAAAAGAAAGCCAAAAGTTTCTGTTAAATATTTAATTCATACAGGTGAAGTATATTTAATTGATACACTTTATATAAATTCAGAAAATCAAGTATTAAATACGTTATATAATAATTTTGTTAAAGAGGAAAAAGAAAAAATCATTAGAGGCACTGTATTTGATACCGACAAATTAAATACCTATCGGGAAAATTTAAGTAAATACATGCGTAATCATGGGGTTTACGGAATGAACTCTTCTAATATTCAATTTGTTGCAGACTCAAACAAACTGTCAAGATCTGTAAAATTAAAATTAGAGTTTTCTCCACGAATTTATAAAAACAGAGCAACAGAAAAGTTAGAACCTAAAAATCATACACTTACAAAAGTCAACAATGTTTATTTTCATATCATTGATACATCTAGTGTACCATACAACTTCAAACGAAAAGTTGAAAACTTAGAGAAAACACTGATAAATAATGGTTATGTCACAACAATTGATACGGTAATTTATACAAATAATGTAGGATTAAAAGCAGAAAAATACAGAAAAAAACTTTCAGAAATATCTGACTCACTTAGAAAAACTAGAACAATTACCTTAACCTTTAATTATTCATATTGGCTGAGGCCATATGTACTTGAGGATGCAAATTTACTACAACCCAACACCTATTATAGCGAATATAATTTTGAACGTACAATATCAAATTTGAGTGATTTAAATGTGTTTCAATCTATTAAACCTGAAATAATTGATTTAGGAAACGAACTAGAGATACACTATTACCTTATTCCTAAAAAGAAATTGATATATAACTTAAAACCAATCATTAAAACATCTGGAGTATTCGTAGGGGTTTCTGGTATTGCAAATTTTACAAATTTGAATCTTTTCAAAGGTTCAGAAAAAATGGTTATAGGATTTACAGGAGGATTTCAATCAATGCCAAACCCAAAATATACAAATACGAATTCTTCTGTGAATGAGAATGTTTCTCAAGTGTTCAATACTTTTGAAATAGGACCTTCAATAAAATTTGAATTACCAGGGCTATTTCCAATTTCAAGAAGCGTTTTACTGAAATCTCAAAAATCTAAAACATTACTTCAAACTTCATATGGTTTCCAGCGAAGAAATGTTTTTACTTTACAAACTTTTAGATTAAACTATATCTATAACTTTTCATTAGGAGATAAGAAAGAAATTCAATTCGGTTTCCCTGGGTTTTCTTCCATAAACTTTGTAAATTACCTAGAATTTGATGAGAATTTTAGGGCTAGCATTTATGCTAAAAATGACCCGTTCACTCAAAATTATTATATGAGTCAATTAAACTGGCAGGATTTCAAATTTATTTATCAATATCAAACTTTACAACAAAAAACAGCTGTAAACTATGCTTTTTTCAAATCTTCCTTTGACTTAGTAGGGAATTTCATTTCATTATTTAGTTCGCCAGGTAAAGAAATTTATAGTAACCAAAGAACACTACTTGGTATTCCATATTCTCAATTTTTCAGAATAGATAATGAATATGTTGCAGCTCACAAAATAAACAAAGAAACATCTTTACATGCTCGGATTCTTGCTGGAATGGGTATACCATACAAGAATTCACAGTTTTCTGTACCTTTTGATTATTCGTTTTTTGGTGGAGGGCCAAACGATATGCGAGCATGGCGTGCAGGTACTTTAGGACCTGGAGCATACAATTATTATAAAGATACAAATTTCAGTACCATGCAGCTAGGTGATATAAGATTGGGGTTTTCTTCTGAATTTAGATTTAAAATCACCAAAACTTTGAAGGGAGCTCTTTTTGTTGATGCGGGAAACATTTGGACTGCAAATACAGATGTTAAAAGACCTGGTGCGAAATTTACTAGTGAATGGTATAAGGAGATTGCAATAGCATCTGGTTTTGGTTTTCGAGCAGATTTTGATTTTTTAGTTGTACGTGTTGATTGTGGTTTTAAACTTCGAAATCCAGCTCTGAGTGATGGTCATCGTTGGTTTTTTAATAAAAAAGATGAAGAAGTTTACAAAATTATAGATGCAAATAAAAACACTTATGTAAGCCCCTTTTTACCAAGAAATATAAACGATCTATTTAATTCATTTAGATTGGGTATTGGCTATCCTTTTTAAATATTACGGTATTAATTTTCTTAAAAGTTTAAATCAAGAAATGCAATGACAATGAAATCCAATAATATTTTTGATTCCATTCCAAAAAATCCTAAAAAAATCCAACTATCAGATAACCTTACCGGTTTCCCTGACGAATTATTTAGATTTAAAGATACTTTAGAAATACTTGATTTATCCAGAAATAAATTAAGTGAATTACCAAAAAACTTTAAAGAATTTCAAAAATTAAAAATTGCGTTTTTCTCTGAAAATGAATTCGAGGTTTTTCCTGAAATTTTAAGAGATTGCCCATCGTTAACAATGATCGGATTTAAATCTAATCGATTAAAAAAAATTCCTGAAAATGCATTTCCAAAAGATCTTCAATGGTTGATTTTAACAGATAATGATTTAGAAAAATTACCTGAATCAATTGGCTTTTGCTCTAAGTTACAAAAGTGTGCTTTAGCTGGAAATAAATTAGTTTCCCTTCCCGTTTCTATGAGTGATTGTAGGAATTTAGAATTATTACGAGTTTCGGCTAATGAATTACAAGAAATTCCATTTTGGTTATTGAATTTACCCAAATTAGCTTGGCTAGCCATTGACGGGAATCCATGTGCTGAACCTCGTCAACTAAATGAGCTTACTCTAGAACATATCAACTACAATGAATTAGAAATCAGTAAAAAGATAGGAGAGGGCGCGTCAGGTTTTATACATGTAGCAGATTGGAGTATACGCAATAAAACAGTTGCAGTAAAAACTTTTAAGGGAGAGGTTACAAGCGATGGTTATCCTTCAGACGAATTAGAAAATTGCTTAGTTGTTGGTAGACATGAAAATATAGTTCCCCTAATTGGACCATTTGAAAAGCACCCTGAATCAAAAACTGGAATTGTAATGGATTTAATTCCTAATACTTATGAGACATTAGGGTTGCCACCAAATTTTGAAACCTGTACAAGAGATGTATTTTTAGATAATAGAGTACTAACTTCAAATCAAGCTTTTATGATTGCGTTATCCATTGCTCAAGGAGCTTTGCATCTTCATTCAAAAGGTGTAATGCATGGAGATTTATACGCTCATAATACGCTTTTCCATACTAATACTGGACATGCTTATTTAGGTGATTTTGGAGCGTCAACTCATTACAACATGAATAGTGATTTGGCATTATATTATGAACGAATTGATATTCGAGCATATGGTTGTTTATTAGATGATTTAATTAAATTAACTCCTGAGAACACTGAAAAAATTAATCTTTTAAAAACAATTAAAGAACTCTGTTTGAATGAAAGGGTATTAAGCAGGCCAAATTTCAAAGAAATAATCAGTTTTTTAAAAAAATAATAATTATTTCTTTTTTAAACACTCTTCTATTTTCTTGGTAATAAGCTTGAATAATAAATTCGCCTCTTTTTCGGTTAATTTTCTTGCCAACCGAATATTTTTACTTATATATTGAAATTGAATACGTTCAGCGTTTTGAATCCAAGGTGAATTTTCCCAAATAGCTTGAATCGAATTTTCTTTTGGGAAAATAACTTCCATTTTCTCAATGTTTTCCAAAAAATAATTTACTGATTTCCCAAAACCTCTGATTGACTTTTTATAAGTTAAACCTTCAGAATCTATTTTAATTAATTCTTTCCCCCAAATTAACCATAGTAAAGCTCTACCTACCTTATATGCATAATACACCCAAAAACAAAGGAAAATTATGACTATTAATTTTTCTTGTTGATTTAATTGAAGTGTGTTGAAAGCCCAAAACATAACACTACCAATGGTTAACCACATTGCAAACCAAGCACCCATTAACCCTTTTTGCCAAAATTTATTTTCTGGGTTTATAACTACGGTTAGTTTTTTCGGCTGATCTATAAAACTTACACGTTCACCAATCCACTTCATTATATTGATATTTTTTACAAAAATAACAAAACACTTAAGTTTTACTTTAAAAGCGTAACGTTTCCTTGTATTTGTTTTTTTGTTTCATCAATACATTGAACTATTAAATAATAATCATAAACATCAGGTGGTAATTTTTCCCCTTTATAAGTTCCATCCCAACCTTTTTTTAGATCATTCGAATAAAATACATTTTCACCCCAGCGATTGAATACCCTAAATTCAATTTGATATGCTGGGCGACCTCTAACAAAAAGCGTATCGTTTTCTCCATCATTGTTTGGTGAAAAAGCGTTAGGTACAAAAATGAATGGAAAATCACAAACCCAATCCTCAATTACGTTTATATGTATAGTATCAGAAATTGTACAAGCATCTTGGGAGATTTTTAGTGTGTAATAACTTGATTTTTTTGGTTTAATTTTAATTGGGTTTTGAGTCCCCAAAATTGAATCATTTTGATAGAGCCATGTGTAAGTATAATTATTTGATTTTTCTTCAAGTTGTGTAGTTTCACCTCTTAAAATTGTTTTTGGGGTGGCATTTATATCTATTTGATTAAATGTTGTAGAAAGTAAATTGATTTCAATCGTATCTGATCTTTTACACCCTTTTTCACTGATAGCCGTAAAAATAATTTCACCTGACTTATCTGGTACGAAGAAAATGCTATTGTTATTTGCCGAACTATTAAAAATGTAAGGAACATTCCAGTAGTAAGTATAACGATCGTGTGGTGTCGTAAGATTGACAGAAATTGTATCCATTGTGTATTGACAATATAAAGGCTTATTATTTAATTTGAGGTCTGCGTTTAAAACATTTATATCAACACTATCAATTTTATAACAATACCTGTTTTCAATCTTGTAATATAACTTAGTTGAGGTATTTGATTCATAAATAAAAATCGAATCTTGTATATTATTATTTATTAATGGAGAAAAATCATTTGAAAGAGACCAAGTAAATTTATTTCCTTTTTTATTGGTTTTCAGCATGATTGTATCTTTTCTAGGTTCACAATGTTCAACTAATGGAATTTTTGGTATTAAAATATCATTCGGTATTATTTTCAATTTAGCAACTGATAATTCATTTCTATTACAGACATCATTTTTAACATTTAGATTTATTTGATAATCACCGGGAATCGTGTAAAATTTGGTAATAGTATCATGTATACTATCGATTTCTTTGGTGTTTAAATCTTCCCAATAAAATTTATTATAACCTGTACTTGTATTAATTAGTTTAATATAATTCTCAACACACGAAGTATCATTTGAAAAGGTGATTTTAGGAACTGCAAGTATTTCGAAGTCAAATTTTAAAACAATATTATTACAATTTCTACTTAAATTTTTTTGAGACCATGCGTTAGAGGTCGTTGGAAAATCACTATGCCCCCCGCATCCTCCACATATTGATTGATAAATCACCCCGTTTTTATCAAATCTAGAAGTGCCGCCATCTACATGTTCATCTGCTTTGTTTCCTCCTAAATAACTTCCATATATCATTTTTTCAAAAGTTCTGTTTATCGCAAACAAATGGAAATCAAAGCCGTTCGGAGGGTTAGCTATGAATGCATTTGAAGTAATTGGCATATCAATTAATTTCTCATTTGTTTGTATAATATTTGCACCCCAACCGGAAACATAAATATTTTTACAATCATCTACTAAAAATGCCGCCGGCGAAATATCTCTTTTATTTGGATTACCGCTTCCATACTTAGTAGACTGAATGATAGTTGTAAGTAGAGAGTCCATTTTAACAATTATTTGAGTACTGTTTGGAATTTGGTAAATTGAATTAATTACTGGCCAATTCCCACCTACTGAATGACCGATAAAATAGATATTATCTTCATCGTCAATCTCCACAAAGTAGCATTGATCAAATTGAGACAATCCGATGTAGGTTGCTGATGTTAATGTAAAGTTGTTTTGATTAATTTTCCCGATAATTCCATCTGCTTTTCCTCCTCCATAAACTTTTTGGTACGCTAGATTTGAAGTAGGAAAATTACTTGATGAAGTTCCACCGCAAAAAACGATGTTATTAGATGAATCTATTTTAATAGAATATAGTGCGTCATTATTTGAACCACCTAAATAAGTGGAAAAAAGTAAAGTAGATAAATCATTTGTTAATTTCAAAATAACACCGTCTTGTTGTCCCTGAATTGAATTTAAAATCGGTGATTGTAAAGGAAAATTAGTTGATCTAGTCGAACTTGCAATGTAGATGTTTTTTTGAGCATCCAACATAATTTCACCTCGAAACTGATCACCGTAATTACCTGTCAATGAATCATAATAAATAAATCCATCATAACTATTGTTAACTCCATATAAATTAGAATTTATTCCGTCATTTCCATTCCCTCCAATGTATGTTGATGCATTTAGATTTGTACCATCAGAGCTAAACTGAAATGAAATAATATCAACTCCATTCACTCCAAAATAAGCACCATTAAAAGTTGCATTAAAGACACTTCCTCCATTGTGATTTGTTTGTAAAGCATTTTGGGTTGTAGGGAAATTTAAGCTTGAAGTTGCTCCAAAAGCATATAAGTTATCATCTTTGTCACAAATAAGCGAGTGAACAGTTTCAGCACCAACAAAATTATTACCACCACCTATAAAATTGGTCCATATCATTTTAGAACCATCAGTATTGTACTTTGAAATAAAAATATCTGAGGCTACAGCTTGGGAAAAATTGCTAGCAAAAGTAAAGTTTGATTTCGTGTTATATGCTCCGGAAAATGGGGTAGGGTAGCTGTTACCAAAAATCGTTCCTCCAGAATACGCACTACCATCGTGCCCATAAGTTGCAGTCATACCGAAATTGTCTGTTACAGAACCGCTATAAGTAGCAAACACAAGAACCGGGTCTATAATCAATTCATAATTAGGATCATATTTCCCTATTTTATATTTGACAATGCTATCGAAAACAATAAATTCACACGCTATTTGTTTCTTTTTTGAGTTAATAACTTGGTAAGCATAAGGTTTATTCTCTTTAATATTTCCTAATGGTGTTTTGATGATAAGTTCACCTTTATTTCCGACTACTATTTTATCGGCGCCTGCTATTTCAAGACTAATTTGTGTTGGAGAGAAATTTGGTGAAACAACATATTCGTATTTTGTTACTTCATCATCTTGTATTATTCTTAAATCAATTCCACTATACAGATCATACATTGTAATCTCTTTAAAAGCGCGCACATTTTTAGCCCATTTGGTAGAATCATTACCCAAGAAATAGTTGTAATACTCCTCTGAGGGATAATTTTTAACTACGCGTTTAACTTCATTACAGTTTTTAAAATTCAAGTGTAGAGCATGTTGTTTGTTTAAACAAGTATCGCATTTTTTCCCTGCATGGTTTTCGTGAAGAGCTGCAAAATCTTTTAAATGAAAAAATAATTTGGATTTTTGAATCCACAAATTACCTCCTTTAAAACTTGTTTTGAAAAGAATTTCGTCATCCCACTGTCCTTTATTTTCAATGAAATAGTGATGAGAATTTAAAGAATGTGAACCACTTTTCGACGTTATCTTTAACTTTTCAGTCTGTGAATACGTCTGAAATGAGAAGCATAGCAATAAGATTTTGAAAACAATAGTATTTTTCATTTTTAATATTATGCTATAATTTAATTTCAACATACAATAAAAATAATACTTTTACCTATAGCATAATTATTAGGAGTATCAATTTTGATTTTTTAAATTTATTTTATTCAATTTTAAATATAAAAATTGATTATTATCAGTTTTTAAAGCCTCTTTTATCATTTCAAAACAAGCCTGATTATTAGAAATTTGTTAATGAAAAACTTCTTAGGAAAAACGTATTCAAAATAAAAACCATAATTTAAATTAAAAGATGAAAGTAGATAAATTGGAATTAAAAAAAACTATGTTAACCATGTATGAAACAATCATTCATGATTTGAAAGAAGAATTAAAAACGAAAGAATCACTCGCAAACATAGATGAAGACAATACGTTAGATCCAGAAGACTATTCAAATCAAACTGTATCTAACGAGATGAAAAAATTGCTTCAGAAACAATTAGAAAAAGCCAAACTTGATTTTGAAAAAGTAAAAAACATGGATTTTTCAGAAAAGTCGGAAGCTTTAGTTGGTGCATTAGTTACTACCGATATGTTTAACTTCATTTTAGGTGTAGCAACGACACCTTTCCTTTTTGGCAATTTGCAAGTTGTGGGTGTTTCCACAGAAGCGCCAATTTTCAACAGTCTATTAGGAAGTAAAGCAGGTGATTCATTCCAGTTTTCTGGAAATCAATACAATATAAATAAAGTGCAATAATCACTTGAATAAAATCATAAAAGATAACTTAAGCACGGATGAGATTATTTTTTATCCGTGTTATCTTTTTATATTCAATTAGTTTTCAGAAGGATTTAATGGAAAAGTAGTATATAACTCAAACTTTTTACCCAATTTAGAAATAAAATATTTCCATGGGTCGTCCAATCTTGTATTCATAATTTCTTCGATATTGTCTACTTCAGCTACAATCCAAATATTATCTTCAATTTCATATTTTAGTTGCTCTGGATCCCAACCTGAATACCCAAGAAAAAAACGAATTTGGTTATTTTCAAAATGCGAATCTTTAATGACTTTTGTCAATTGATCAAAATCTCCACCAATAAAAACGCCATCTTTTAATTCTATACTCTCGTTTAATTGATTTCCAAGAGTATGAAGAAAATATAGGCTTTCTGTTTCAACTGGACCTCCTAAACTCAAACGTGATTTTAGTTCAGGAAAATCAGGATTTAATTCGTTAATATCGATTTCAACATATTTATTGAGAACAAATCCAAAACTCCCTTCTTTGGAATGTTCACATAGATACACCACGGAACGTTCAAAATATTCATCGCCAACAAAAGGATCAGAAATTAATATTCTTCCTTTTTTTGGTTCTAAATCTGTTTCAAATGTGATGTCTAACACGTGGTACTAATATTGTATTACAAAAATAATCAAATGATGAAATTATGAACTTAATATTAAAAAAATCTATTTCACCTATATAATTTTAAAATCTTCGATTAATCTAAAATTTATAATTCATACCAATACTTGGTAAAAATGGAAATTGATAGATTTTCTCATTTGTTACTCGGTTAATATAAAATAAATTATTTCTGTTATATGCATTTGTAACACCTGCTATTACCTCTAAATTTTGAGTTTCTTTGAATTTAAAGTTTTTCTTGAAGGTAATATCCAAACGATGGTAGTAGGGTAAACGTCTACTATTGAAATCACCTAAAATTAAAGTTACATTTTGTGCATTACTAGTTGTAACATTAGTGGTTAATCCACCAGATAAATTTTCATTCTGATAAACCCCAACCGTAGGAGTAAATGGTAAACCAGAACCTAGATTCCAACGAATATTACATTCAAATGTCTTTTTCTTGTCTAACATTATACTTGTTACAAAGTTTAAATTATGCCTTCTGTCAAAGACAGGAAAATAACTTTTTATTCCATCCCAACGATTTGTTTTACTCCATGAATATGCCCCCCAAAAATAAAATCGATCAAGATTATATTTCAGCAAAACATCAAAGCCATAAGATTTACCTGTTTCAATGATAAAATTCTTGGTGAGTATTTCTGGAGCAACCAGATTGCTTTCATCATAAATCTTGTTTTGATTGATATTACTCAGTTGAGGGAAATATTTATAAAATCCTTCAATATTTAAATCCAAATTTTTTGCTAAATCGATTTCACCCCCCAAAACTGCATGCCATGCATATTGAATACCATTTGATATATTATTAGTTTTCCCATTTTCAAGCGTTAGTGTTGAAGGAACACTACTTGGGGCTGTTAAGATTCCATTGAATAAATTTACCATGTCTCTATCTGAAGATGCGGTAGTCAAATTTTGTGAATATCTTCCTCCCGAAAATTTAAGCCTGAATTTTTCAAACATGTTGTATTTTATACCCAATCTTGGTTCTGGAGATACAACGCTTAAACGCGAGTAATTTTGAATGCGCATTCCAGGTTGAAAGATAAATTTCCCAACAATTAATTTGTAATTTAAATAGGTTGCTATTTCAAAAGTAAAATTTTGATCTTCAATTAATCTATTCGATAAATTGTAAATTTTATAATTAGTAGCATTCCCACCGATAGTAATCCCAGCATCAAATTGACTTTCATTTTTTAAGAAATAGGAAAAGTCAAACCCCAATTCACCACTTGAAATTTTACTCGTTCTAGGTGATTCATTTTGCTCTTGAAAATTAATATCATATGAAGAACCATTTACATGTCCACGAATAAAAACACCGGAACTACCTGGGATAATGATGAAATTCATACCCGCTCCATTTTGCTTCCACTTCAAATTTGCCAAATTCGTATAATTTACTTGATCTGTATTTTGAAAACCAAATACATTTAATTTAGAACCATCACCAGCATTCAATGTGATTTTACCATAGAAATCACTAAATGAAAAAGGCATACCCTCTCCATTGTTAATGTTTTTATATAGTGTGGGTGAGGTCTGACTTATTATGCTTTGTTTTGTAGAAAAAATATAGGAACCAGAAGACAAACCATTTTCATTTTTCTTTCCGAGTGGTCCTTCTAACACTAATTTCCCCATAAAAGGACTCAAAGAAATTTTAGAAGAAAACTTTCGTCGGTTTCCATCGCGATAGGTAATATCCATGATAGATGAAATCCTACCACCATACCTAGAATCAAATCCACCAGTGTAAACATCAGCATTTTTAATTATTTCTGTTTCAAATACAGAAAAGAAACCAATTGAGTGAAAAGGAGAATAGATAGTCATTCCATCTAATAAAACTTTATTTTGAATCGGAGTTCCGCCTCGTACATACAATTGCCCTCCTTGATCACCTGTTGATACAATACCTGGTGTTACACTTAATGCACCGACAATATCATTTTCAGCTCCAATAGATGGAATTCGTTCTAATGCTTTTTTATCTAATTTTATAACTGAAGTAGAAACTTCTGTCGTCTTTTTCTTTTCCGTTGCACTGATAACAATTTCATTCAACGCTTTTACCTTATCTCCTCGAACCAATTCTATTTTTACTTGTTCGATTGCATCAATAGAGCCAACAGCAACTTGTGATGAATAATTTTCAAAGCCAATCTGATTAACTTTTATGGTATAAGCACCCATTTTTAATTTAGGTATAGAGAAAAACCCATTCACATCGGTAACTCCACCTCCTTTTATGCTATCATTATTGTAAATTTTAACTTTAACAAATGGGATAGGTTCTCCGTTAAGTTTTTCATATACAAAACCTCGGACTATACCATTTTGACCAAATGACACAACTGCTACTAATAATAAAAAAGCTAATAATTTAAATCTTAACATTTTACTTTTCTCTTTCTTTTAATTTTGCTTTATTCCAATATACATCCAATTGTTCCAAATTCATGCTGCCAATATCCTTTTTATCGGCATGAATAAACTCTTCCATGGTTGTAAAACGACGTTTGAATTTCAAATTGGTTTTCTCTAAAGCATTTTCAGGATTAATCCCTATAAATCGAGCGTAGTTGATTAAAGCAAAAAGAACATCCCCAAATTCTGATTCAATTTCCTCTTGATTTTTTGATTCTTCAGCATCTCTTAATTCTTGTAGTTCCTCCTGAACTTTTTCCCATACTTGAGATTTTTCATCCCAATCAAATCCAACACCTCTCACTTTTTCTTGAATTCGAGTTGCTTTCACTAAGGCAGGTAGTGAGTTTGGAACCCCCTCTAAAACCGATTTCTTTCCTTCTTTTAACTTTAATTTTTCCCAATTTGCCTTTACCTCTTCTTCATTTTCCACTTTGGTATCTCCATAAATATGTGGATGTCTGAAAATTAATTTTTCACAAATAGCATTTAAAACACTTTCTACAGTAAATGCTTTTACTTCATCGCCTAATTTGCAATAAAACACCAAATGCAAAAACAAATCACCAATTTCACCTTCAATTGCTTTTAAGTCATTGGTAGCTATAGCATCAGCTAACTCATAAGTTTCCTCAATAGTTAATGTACGTAAAGTTTCAAACGTTTGCTTTTTATCCCAAGGACATTTCTCCCTAAGATCGTCCATAATAGTTAGTAACCTTTCGAATGCAATTAGTCGTGGGTCGTTCATAATATTTTTTTAATATTCTCCAAACCATCTTCTTAGAAACCATTCAGTTCCAAGTAGTGTGAATAATATAATTAAAATCCAAATTTCATCTATTATAGAATGTTGCTTTAATTCTTCAAAGGACATGGCAGTTACATCCGGATTTTGTTCAATTTTATCAATGATAAGATTCATATTTTCAGTTTTGTAGAATCCACCTTTACTTTGGTGACTAATTCTTCTTAATCCAGAAAAATCTGATACTACATCGAACGATTCGATTGGTTTATTTTCAACAAAAAACATACCTTGTTTTGTATATCTTTTACCATGAAATAGGGTAGAAGCAGACCAAGTATATTTACCTGCTTTCAATTTACCTAAAGAAAGATTATAATAATCACCTATTTGAGCAAATTGAAAAACGGACTTTTGCTTTTGATCGTTAGTTAATTGAAATTGAATTTCAGCTTTGTTATTTAGTGCTTGTGTTTCGTCGTAAAATTCTGCCTTTAGATTCACTTCTTCGAGTGTATTAAATGTTTTTGGAAGTGAGATTCTCAAAGCAGAAGCATTTTGTTTATTTACAAGATAATTCGTAGTCTTTTGAATAAATTCATTAAAAGCATCATTTTGTTTCGTTTTAGCATATTCATACATCTTCCAACGCCAAATTCCCTCACCGAAAAACACTCCTAGTTTTGCAGTTGATGTGTTTTTGAAAAATAAAAGGGGGTCATTTTTTTTAATACCTCCAAGTCGTTGATATAAAAGTACTTGATAATTAGATGGTAAATCAACCTTTCCATAATGAACTTGTACTGGTGGAAAATAGTCAAACCCTTTTAAAACTTCATCGGAAAAATCGATAATTCCATTATCATTTTCCATAAATACTTGTACGTCATCACTTTGATTTCCAGATGGAATTGAAATACCTAATTCTAGTTGATTTATTTCTTGCTGATTGGTTTCTGTTCCAATAAAATAAAAGATTGGTTTGTTCAATTGCTTTATTTTTAACAAATTAGAATGATTTAAATTTGTACCTGGTTTATGCCAGATTATTAAATCGTAATGACTTTTATTATTTTTCCAAGTATCGAAAGTTGCGACTTCGACCTTTACATTGATTAGTTTATCCAATGCTGATTTTATAGCAGTGATATCAGGGTGTGGTGCTGAAGAAATGATTAAAATCTGATTTCTATTATCAAGTACCTCAATATAAAATAACTGTCTATTATTTAAAGTGTTTTTTTCTCCTGCAACCGATTTGATTTTTACTTCATATTGTTGAAAACCAATTTCATTCGCATCAATTTCAAAATTCACTTTTTGAAAAGATTCATTTGAACTAAAAACAATTGATTTCTGTATGATTTTTTTACCCTTGTGATAGATTTCAATTTCGCATTTCTTCCCTTTCAACAACGTAGATTTTACATTAACTTCTAAGGGAAATTTATTTTTCAAAAAAGCTACTTCATTTGAAGTTATATTATAAATAGAGCAATCTTGAACAGGAGTAGTATCTCCAATTCCAATGGTATATATTGGACATAATGGTAATTGTTTTGATGTATATTCTGGATTTAAACCTTGATTGAAGTTTCCATCTGAAGCGAATATTATTGCTCCGATATTTCGGTTATAATACCTTGAAGCAATTTCCTCAAAAGCCAGGGACAAATGAGATTTTTTTTCATTAAAATTGAGCGCTGATTGTTGATTTAAATTTTCTCCAATTGTAAATTGAATTTGATCGTATTTTTCTGATTGAAAAGATTTTAATTTTTCATTAAACGCTTTCATACGTTTTATTTCACGTATACTATTGTTATAATTTTGTATGGATTGTGAATTATCAAAAACTGTTATTAAAAGCGGTTTTTCATATCTATAACCAGTTAATTGTATGGTTAAACCTATTAAGAGTGAAATAATAATAAAAAGAGAAATCGCTCTAAATGTAATTAGCAAACGAATTAACCATGGTTTTTCCTCTGAAAACAAACCTTTCTTTTTGTAGTAAAAGATCGAAACAAGGACACTTACTAGTACAATAAGTAACAACCAAAAAGGATGTATGTCTGAAATGATTTTCATAAGTGTTACGAAAATAAAAATAAATTACGATTAAACTCAATATATGACTTTAATGCTAGATGTAATAGGTACTTTATTATTATATTCGCGCAACAAAATTTGAATTATGAGCAAACAAGAAGTATACATAGTTTCAGCCGCTAGAACACCAATTGGTAGTTTTTTAGGTTCATTATCAAGTGTTTCTGCAACTGATTTAGGTGCTACTGCAATCAAAGGAGCAGTTGAAAGAGCTGGTGTTTCTGTTGAAAACATAGATGAAGTGTTTATGGGAAATGTATTACAAGCTGGTGTTGGTCAAGCTCCTGCACGTCAAGCAGCTTTGAAAGCTGGTTTGTCGAATACTGTACCATCAACAACAGTTAATAAAGTATGTGCTTCTGGAATGAAATCAGTTATGTTAGGTGTTCAATCTATTTTAGCTGGGGACAATCATATTGTTGTTGCAGGAGGGATGGAGAGTATGTCTCAAACACCTCATTATATTGATGGTCGTAATGGTATGAAATTCGGAAACATTACGATGCTTGATGGTATAACTAAAGATGGATTACTAGATGTTTACAGCAAAGTTCCAATGGGGAATTGTGCTGAACTTTGTGCTAAAGAATACAATGTAACTAGAGAAGATCAAGATGCCTTTGCAGTTGACTCATACAAAAAATCTGCTGAAGCATGGAAAAACGGTAATTTCACAAATGAAGTTGTTCCTGTTGCTGTTCCACAGCGTAAAGGTGAACCTGTTTTAGTATCAGAAGATGAAGAATACAAAAATGTTTTTTTAGATAAAATCCCTACTTTAAGACCAGCATTCGATAAAGAAGGAACAATAACAGCTGCAAATGCTTCTAAATTAAATGATGGTGCTTCTGCGCTGGTTTTGGCTTCAAAAGAAGCAATTGAAAAATTCAATTTAAAGCCAATTGCTAAAATTGTTGCCTATGCAGATGCTGCGCATGCTCCTGAATGGTTTACAACTGCACCAGCGAAAGCGGTAGATAAAGTTTTAGCTAAAGCTGAATTAAGTAAAGAGGATATCCATTTTTGGGAATTTAACGAAGCTTTTTCAGTAGTAGGAATTGCGAATGTTAAAATTCTAGGTTTAGACAACAACAAAGTGAATGTAAATGGTGGAGCTGTGGCTTTGGGTCACCCACTAGGAAATTCAGGTTCACGTATCTTGGTAACGCTTATTAATGTCTTAAAACAACGTAACGCGAAATTTGGTGGTGCTGCTATTTGTAATGGTGGAGGTGGTGCATCAGCAATGATTATAGAGAATATATAAGACCTTAGAAAATATACTTTAGACAAAAGACTTTAAAATAATTAAAGTCTTTTGTGCTTTAAAGATAATTAAACATTTAACATTCATCATTAAACATTACGAAGTTATGTTAATTCGTCCTCGTAGAAATAGAAAAAACGCCGCTATTCGAGCAATGGTGGAGGAAACAAAATTAGGAACCGAAAACTTAATTTATCCTATGTTCCTTCAAGACGGAAAAGGGATAAAAAAAGAGATAAAATCATTACCCAATAATTTCCGCTGGAGTTTAGACACTCTTTTACCTGAAATAGAGGAGTGTGTAAAACTAGGAATAAATCAATATGTTTTATTTCCTGCGATTGAAGAGGCGTTGAAAGATAAAATTGCATCACATAGCTATGCATCAGATAACTTTTATTTAAATGTAATCAGTACATTAAAAAAAGAATTTCCAGAGATTGTACTAATGAGCGATGTTGCCATGGATCCTTATTCATCTGATGGTCATGACGGGTTAGTTGAAAATGGAAAAATTTTAAATGATGAAACGCTTCCTATTTTAGCAAAAATGGCGATTGCTCAAGCTCAAGCAGGCATTGATATTATTGGTCCTTCAGATATGATGGATGGTAGAATTGGCTATTTGAGAGAATCATTAGATAATGACGGATATACTGACGTCAGTATTATGTCATACTCAGCAAAATATGCGAGTGCATTTTATGGTCCATTCAGAGATGCCTTAGATTCAGCGCCGAAAGCGGGAGATAAAAAAACGTATCAAATGAACCCTGCTAATAGAAGAGAGGCAATCATTGAAGCTGAATTGGATATTAGTGAAGGTGCAGATATGTTAATGGTAAAACCAGCTTTATGTTATTTAGATGTTATCTCTATGTTGAATGAGACGTATCCCGTACCAATTACAGCCTACAATGTTAGTGGGGAGTGTGCGATGGTATATGCAGCAGCACAAAACGGTTGGTTGAACTATGAGGCTACAATGTCTGAAATGTTATTAAGTATCAGAAGAGCAGGAGCAGATGGAATTTTAACGTACTTCGCTAAAGATTTTGCAAGATTGGTGAATAAATAAGATCAAAACCCTTCAATAGCACCTAATCCAAAAAGTGCATAATCATATTTGGAGGGATCTAATGGATCAAATTTTCTTAAGTGACTCATTAATTCCTCCAATGTTTTTAAATCATTTTGTTTTCTAGTTATTAGACCTAATTTTCTAGAAATGTTGGCTGTATGAACATCAAGAGGTATGTTTAATTCTGATGTAGGTATCGATTTCCAAATCCCTAAATCAACACCATTTTCATCATTTCTACAAAACCATCTTAACATCATTTGCATTCTTTTAGCAGCTGCTCCACGTTCTGGATCTGAAACGTGCTTCTCAGTTCTTTTTTCATGAGGCAAACTAAAAAAACGTTTTCTAAATTGAATTATTCTACCCGTTGCACCAAATATAGAAGGGTGCGGCGAAAAGGTTTTTTCTAAGCCTTCATTTTCATAGATTTGTCTTAAGGATCGAAAGAAAAAGTCTAAATCTATGCCATTAAATGTTCTGTGAACAAATACTTTTGACTCATTTGTAGGATTGTCATATTGCATAATAAATTCATATGGAGAATGTCCCATAATACGGATTAACTTTTCACCACTTTTTATGATTGCTTTACGATTACCCCAAGCGATAGTCGCGACTAAAAAACCAACAATTTCTATGTCTTCTTTTCGATTAAACCGATGTATCATAGAGACAGGATCATCAGGGATAAAAGATTTAGTATTAAATTCTAATACTTTATGATCTAAAAAATCTTTTAGCTCATCTAAAGGAATCAACATCAATTTGATTTTAAAAAACCATCTTGCATAACTAGTTTTCTATCAGCTTTGTCAGCTAAGATTTCATTATGTGTGACAATCACAAATGTTTGCTTGAATTGTTCTCTCAAATCAAAGAAAAGTTTATGCAACTCATTTGCATTCATAGAATCTAAATTACCTGAAGGTTCATCTGCAAAAATTATTTTGGGAGAATTAATTAAAGACCTTGCAATTGAAATACGTTGTTGTTCACCGCCAGATAACTCCGATGGTCTGTGATTTTTTCGTTCGTTTACTCCTAATATATCGAAGAGTTTTTCAGCTTTTTTACTCGCCTCGACCATGCTTTCACCTTTGATCAAAGCGGGTAAAACTGCGTTTTCTAAAGCTGTAAATTCAGGTAATAATTGATGAAATTGAAAAATAAAACCGATATTTTGATTTCTAAAAGCTGCTAATTTTTTTTCAGAGAATTCGAATGGATTAACCCCGTCAATAGTAACGATACCAGAACTAGGTTTTTCTAATGTGCCCAAAATCTGCAGTAAAGTGGTTTTACCAGCACCTGAAGACCCCACAATTGATACTATTTCAGCTGGTTGAACTTCTAAAGAAACCCCTTTAAGAACTTGTAGGTCAGAAAAAGCATGTGTGATATTTGTCGCGCGGAGCATTATTTTCCTTTCATTTTTAAAGAATGACCCATTTTATCTCTTTTAGTACGGAGATAAGACTCGTTATGAATATTACTTTCAACTTCAATAGGAACGTTTTCAACTACTTCTAACCCATAACCAACTAACCCAGTACGTTTTGTAGGATTGTTGGACATTAATCTCATCTTATTCACTCCTAAACTTCGTAAAATTTGAGCGCCAATTCCATAATCACGTTCATCACTTTTGAAACCTAATCTCAAATTAGCCTCCACCGTGTCTAGACCTTCCTCTTGTAGTTTATATGCTTTTAATTTATTCAATAAACCGATTCCTCTACCTTCTTGGTTCATATAAACAATAACACCTTTCCCTTCTTTTTCAATCAATTGCATTGCTTTTTCAAGTTGCGGACCACAATCACATCTGCACGAACCAAAAACATCTCCTGTGATACAAGAAGAATGCACACGTACCAAAATCGGCTCGTCAGCTTTCCAAGTCCCCTTTACCAATGCTAGATGTTCCTGATTAGTTTCCTTTACTTGAAAAGCATGTAACTTAAATTCACCTTTTTCTGTTGGCATATTTACATGAACAATTTCTTCAATCAAAGAATCATGTTTCAAACGGTATTCAATCAAATCAGCAATGGAAATGATCTTTAAATCGAATTTTTCAGCAATGACCATTAACTCAGGCAAACGAGCCATCGTTCCATCTTCGTTTAAAATCTCAACAATAATTCCTGCTGGCTCGAAACCTGCAAGCTTAGATAAATCTACAGCTGCTTCAGTATGACCAGCTCTTCTTAACACTCCTTCTTTTTTTGCTCTTAATGGGAATATATGACCTGGTTTACCTAATTCTTCCGGATTTAAATTAGGATCAATTAAAGCTAAAATAGTTTTGGCCCTGTCTTGAGCAGAAATTCCTGTAGTACAGCCGTGACCAATTAAATCTACAGAAACAGTAAAAGGAGTTTCATAGGCTGCAGAATTGGATTGAACCATTAAATTTAGACCAATTTCGTCACATCGATCTTCCACTAATGGTGCACATATTAATCCTCGACCATGAGTAGCCATAAAATTAATTAACTCAGGAGTCGCATTTCTAGCTGCAGTTAGAAAATCTCCTTCGTTTTCACGATCTTCATCATCAACAACAATAATTACTTTTCCAGCTTTTATGTCTTCGATTGCTTCTTCAATCGTATTTAGTTTTTTGCTCATTATTTCAAATTAATTTGAAGGAGTGTAAATTTAAGGATAATAATCGTTACAAATTCTCTATAAAGTCAGACCAATATCTTATTTCTAGAGTTAACGATTAATTCAGACAATTGTTCATTTAAAAGATCCCAAGAAAAATGATTTTGAACAAAACTTAAAGCATTTTTTTGAATATTTTCATATAAAAAATTATCTGTTAATAATCTGTCTATTTGATATTTAAATTCGAATTCATTATTCGCAATCAAAATAGATTCCTCTGGAATTGCACCAAGAGCTGTATTAGCCATTGTGGTGGTAACACATGGGATTCCTAATGCCATTGCTTCTAACAATTTGTTCTGTAATCCGGTACCTAAAAACATAGGAGCTATAAAGATCTTAGATTTAACATAACTTTCAGTAATATCTTCAACCCAACCAGTAATTTCAATCGAAGCAGATGCCAACTTTCGAACCGAATGGTGTGGATTAACACCAGAAATTAAAAACTTAACTTCTGTATTGAATAATGGTAATACTTTCTTTACAATATAATTAGCAGCAGCAATGTTAGGAGGGTAACTCATATTACCAGTAAAAATTAGATCATATTTTTTTACTGTATTTGTTCTTTCTTTAAAAAAATGTTTCGAAATCCCATTTTTCACTATTGAAATTTCATTTGATTTATTGTGAAATATATAATTTCTGTCTTGTTCAGAAATAATTATATGCTCTTCAAAATATTCAAAAATATGACGTTCATAATTTTTAAGTCTTATATATTCTTGTTTAAAAAAGAATTTTGAATACCATTTTTGATCAGGTATCCTTCGTTCGATCCCTTTGGAAAAAGCATCCATATAATCAACAATTTTAGGACAAGCATGATAATTTTTCACATAATCCGTAGTTCGAATTAATTGCGCATAAATAAAATCAGGGTTCAATGTATTTATAATTCGATTTACTTTCCTTTGAATATGGAATTGCCAGAAATAAGCAATTTGAAATGGTTTTTCAGTTAGTAAACACAGAGTTAAATTAATAATTTGCAAAACTTTATTTAACTTTAAAACATGAATTTTATGACAATAAGGTTGTAACGCTTTTTGGTATTCGAGGGGTATCTTGTGTTCGGTTAAACTGATTAAGGTTATATTAAATTTTAAAGACAATCCTACAATTTGATGATAAGCACGTAATTTGTCTCCTTTCTCCAAAGGGAAAGGAAACCTTGATAGAATAATCAATAGATTTGGTTTAACAACTTGCGATGAATGCATTTAATTTTTTTTCAATTTCGGTAGGGTGATAATTTGAATCAATGTATTCAATTGCTTTTTTTTGAATTTCAAAAATATCGTTTTCAAAGATTGTAGTTATATGTCTTAAATAATCTTCAACATGTTCAGCTTTGAAACATGCTTTACTTTGAATTCCTTGTATAGCGATTTCAGAACCAATTACAGGTATACCATACGAAAGGGCTTCTAAAATTTTGATGCGTACCCCTGATCCAGAAAAAATAGGAGCTAGTAATATACCATGGCTTTTCATAAAATCTTTTACTGATTCAACTTTACCATGTATTTTAATAGAATCATTTTGGAATTGAAACAAGAAATTGGGTGTATAAGAACCAGCAATATGCAATTTTGCATTTGCATTTTTCTTTAATATTTCTGGAAATAATACTTGAATAAGATATAGTACTGCATCTAAGTTAGGTTTCCAATTATATGCACCAATGAAAAAGTAATTATTTTTCTTAATGTTACTAGCGAACTCCGTTTTGATTGCAAATGGAAGATGTAAAATTTGATTTTTTAAATTTAAATTTTCAATAAAAAGTGTATCAACATTACTAATTGATAAAATACCATCAACCCTTTTAAACTGATTCAATTCAAAGTTTTTTAGTTTTTTAGTAAGATACTTGATGTAAATTTTTTTAAGCGGATTTTTAATTTGAAGTATGTGATCTTCCCAAATTTTAAATTCGATGTTAGGGGCTCGTAAAATTACCTTTGCCTTGGAATAGGTTCTAATTGTTGTTAAATAGGGTAACAAAAAAATACTTTCTATATAAATTACCTCATAATCATGTTCTAATAATTCAATTAACTTATTTTCAAAATCAACACTGAAGAAACGATTCACATTATACGAAGAGGACGAAAATAAATTTTCAAATGCTTTAAAAGCCGATATCCTGGTATTTACATAAACGGATGAAACAGTTAATTTATCTCCAAAAATTTCCTCGTAACTTTTTAGATCAAAAGGATGTTTATAGGTAGAAATCGTTAAATGATCTACTTTAGCATGAATATTTACCAAATGATTTAAAAAAGATGACATAGCTACACAACCTCCATCTACCAATGGGTATACTGGTTTATTAGTTAAATATAAAACACTCATTTTCTTAATTTTTTGAATGTTTTAACCCAGGCTTCTTTGTCAAATACCTTTGAATCATTTGCGGCGCTTCTCATTAATAAAAAAGCTAAAGGACTCAATACAAAAGTAGCTAACCACATACCAACAAAGGGCGAAGAAGTACCCGATGTTACCAATCCTTCTCCCACTTCTGTTAAAATAAAATAAATCATAAAAAGAAGACAGGCAATCACAACAGGTGCTCCAAAACCTCCTTTTCTTACAATTGCTCCTAATGGAGCTCCTACAAAAAACAGTACAATGATTGCAAAAGTCAAAGCAAATTTTCTATGATATTCAATTTTGTAAAGATTTAAATTTGATTCAAACGTTTTTAGAAAATCTTTCTGCCCTTTGATGGATTCGACATCTCTTTGTAATAATGAACGAGATCTTCCTAAGATATCTTTTTGTTCATTAGGTGTTAATTGTTTGAAATTTAAAACTTCAGTATCATATAAGAGCGATGAATTGATTTCATTTATTTTAGAAACATCGTTTGGAAGCAAAAACTTAAAATCTTTTTTTAACGACGCATTAAAATTTTGTAACACTTTTTGATTTTCAAAAATAATTGAATCAGAAACGTGATTAATTTGAAACACATTAAGCATCTCATAATTGTTTTTAAAGAGGTTTTCATCTGTTCTATTTAACTTAAACCCTTTAAGACTAATTTTATAAGTTGCATCCGAAAAAGAACTACGACGAGCTGGGTAGTAACTACCTCTATTTCTTGATTCTAAATTGATTGACTGATTAACAGCGAGTTCTTCTAATACAGTTCCATTTTTCAAATGAAGGTATAAAAAATTTCCATGAGTTGAATTGTAAAGTGCAGCTTGCTTAGCACGAACTGTTTTAACAATATTCGGGTCATTATGATCATGTATCACTACATCGTAAAACATACCATTTTTCTCACTTTTTACTTTAATCGCTAGTCCTTCAAGTTCATTGGAATATGAACCCGGAGTAATTATTTTAGCAATTTTAGTTTCTTGAATATCATAAATTAAAGCCTTCCATTTTAATGTTGCTATAGGTATGATATAATTTGAAAAGTAAAAAGTACCTAATGAAATAGTGAAAACTACGATCATTAGTGGACGCATAATTCTATATAACGATAACCCTGAAGACTTTAAAGCTGTAAGTTCATTATTTTCCGCAAGGTTTCCAAAGGTCATAATGGAGGAAAGCAACATGGCAAGGGGTAAAGCAAGTGGAATCAAACTTGCAGAAACATATAAGAGTAATTCAAGGATTATTGAAACTTCCAATCCTTTACCCATGAGATCATCGATGTATTTCCAAAAAAACTGCATGATAAGCATGAACATGGAAATAATAAATGTCACGATAAACGGACCAATAAAAGAGCGGATACTAAATACGTATAAGCGTTTCAAAACAAAATTATGCTCCTAAGTGACGTTTAAGTTCTTGAATTTGAGAATCCCACAAGTGTTTTGCTTCTTTAACATCACTTTCATCCTCAGCAAAATCAACGATTTTTAAAACCAACGATTTAGTCATTGGATCGATAGTATAGGTAAATTCAAAATAAGCTCCATTATTCTCTTCTTCATCGTGTAACCAAACAAATCGTACAGAATGCCCCAAACGTCTATTCTTCAATCTAGCTTTTTCTTCAGATTTATCCCAAACAAAAGTGTAAACATCTTCTTTCACCTTCACATCATCAGCAAACCAATCAGCTAATCCAGCGGGTGTACTCATGCTATTTTCCAAAACTTTTAAAGAAACTTTTAACAAATATTCTGCTTCAAACTTTACTTTTGTACTCATAAAATCTTGTTTTCAGGTTAGTTTAATTTCTAAATATATAGAATTTTAATAAAATGACTCATCAAATCTCAACAAACTTTTCAATTTTTATCTATTTCCAAATATAAACCTAACAAATTCAAAACTTTACATTCTAAAACTTATTCATCTTTAAAAGATTTTTCTTTAAACGTTTTTATAATTGAAAATATTAATATATTTGCACTCGTTTAATCAACATGGCGGGTTAGCTCAGTTGGTTAGAGCGCAGGATTCATAACCCTGAGGTCACGAGTTCAACTCTCGTACCCGCTACACTTAAAGCCCTTGATTTTCAAGGGTTTTTTTGTTTTCTGTCTTTTTTATTTTTTCAAAATTCAATTTGGAGTACAGTTTGGAGTACAGTTTTTTCCAAAAAGTTGATTTTTTTAAGTGAATTTTTAAGCTAAAATTCACCTCAATTTTACCTTCTTAAAATGACACTTTTTATTCAATTTTCAGTGGGATTACACTTCAGTTTTTAGGGATCAATTCCAAAAGTTGGGGACTAGGCATAAATTTGACATAATCTAAAAAGAAAAAATTCAATATTTCTTACACCTCTAAATTGAGCTCTGAACGCTTTGATCTTTGCATTGAAAGATTCCGCAGATGCATTTGTACTTCTATTGTCAAAATAGTCTAATATCGTTTTATAATGATTCATTATTGTTCTAGCAATTGTATTAAAAGATTTAAAACCTGCTTTATTTATTTTTTCGTGCCATTGCGCTAAACGTGTATATCCATATATTTTTTCTTTTGTGTTTTCAAAAATCGAAGAAAGTTTTTGAGATAGTTTGTGTGCTAACTTAATATCTGGGTATAATTCAAAGAGTATGAGGGCTCTTTCTTTTTGGTTTTGTGTCCATTTTTTTTCATTTTTAAACAAAATATATCTACTTCTAGCTAATAGTTGTTTTACTGTATCTCCATTAGATAATACGATTGGTGTATAGGCTTTTTTGTTTTTTCTAGCAATCTCAATCGCTTCGTTTTCTTTATCTATTGCTTCCCATCGGTGTTTAATTCTTATTTCTTGAACTGCCTCTATTGCTAATTTTTGAACATGAAAACGATCCGTCACTAAGCTTGCATTTGGAAAACAATACTTAGCAATCGTATTCATACTTCCTGCCATATCTAGGGTTATTTCTTCTACTTTACATCTTAATTTATAAGGAATTTTATCTAAATGCGAACGGACTATTTCAGAGGATGTGCCGGCTATTATTGCTACGATACTTCCTTTTTTACCTTTAGCGGCTTTATTGGTTAAAACGGTATAGAGTTCACCGTGTGATAAAGCTGTTTCATCAATAGAGAGTTGTTTTCCGATGTTGTTGGGGAATAAAATAAATTCTTTGGAATGCTTTCGTTGAGTCCAGGTTTTAAAATCGCTTTGATAATTTTTATACTGCCGATGTAATCTTCTGCCATTAACCCCATAAAACGAAGCGATAGTTTGGCAACTATATGCCTTAGAATCGACTGATTGCTTTTAAAAAAGAGGCAAACTCTTCAGTTAACCTACTTCCTTTTGCAACTAAATTCCAGTCTCTTTGAACGATTTCATTAGTAGATTTATCTGTCCAACGCCTACGTTTAATGTGTAGAAAAACTTGTTTTCCTCTTAAAGGAAAATCTTGAACTGTAATCTCTTGATGGAACCCTTTTGATATAAGTATACGTGAGTTAAATTCTGAAGGTGGAACATTCTTTTCTTCAAAATATAGATGTAAAATACCACCTTTTAATTCGCTTCTTTGAAAATCAAAATGGTCTACCAAAAACTCAGGGAGAAATAACTTTATTAATTCTAAATCCAAAATCTTTTTTTAAGAACTAAATTAATCATTTAAGAAATTCATCCCCAACTTTTGGTTATGATCCGTTTTTAGATGTGATTTTATCAGTAGAAAAATTGAAAAAGAATTTAATTTTAAATCTAGTTTTTTTTTAATACAGACTACTTGATTTTGTAGGTAGGGGGACCAATGTGTTTTTTTTGTGTATAGTTTTAATTTTCAAAAAAAAGTTACTTGCTTATTTTAATCAGTTCAAGTATAAAGAACAACCATCTTTAGGAATATAAATTAAAGTACTTTTGATTCTCATTTTAGATAAGCAAATAACGGGAGAAGAGAATGACCTGAACACTCCTAAAAACAAAGTTAGGCAAAACTAAAACCATTAAAACAAAAAAATGAAAAAGAAAATAATTAACTCCTTATTTTATTTGCTTGTAGGAGTTACGTTGATTACCAGTTGTAAAAAGGAAGATGTATTACCTGTGCCTAATACTCCTTCTCAAAAACCTGTTTCATCTGATGCTCAAACCAAAATCGGAAAGAAACTTCCTAATCCATTCACTGTTGAAAATATGGAGAATGCATATAATGAACTTTCGCGTCAAAAAACAGATACCGAACTTGAATCTAATCAATTGTATGTTCGATTTTTCCCAGAAACGACCGAAGAATCGAAATATCTTGAAGAACAAGGTTTAATCCTATGGGACATACCTCTTGATGTAGAAGTTGAACAATATGGTTCGACATACCATGATCCAGCGTCGCCAAACACAACGATGACTTGGTTATATACAACCGTAAAACCAGATTATGAATTCGGAAATATTAAACACGAAATTATCGACTCGTTGTTTTTACCCAATTTAGAAAATGGTGAAGAAAAAAGAACAAAAAGTTTATTTAATGAATTTTCTTCTGATGATTTGGTATCTAAATCTTTAGAACTTTTGGGATATGAAAACGATGAAGAGACAGGTCCAAAAAGAGCATCTGCAAAATATACACCGAAAGGTTATATAAAAGTTCAACAAAATATCAACGGATCAGTAACTAACATAGGAGTAAAAAGAGTTAAAGTTCGTTCAAGATGGTGGTTTGATATAGGTACTGGATATACTGATGATAATGGTTATTTTTCTTGTAATGAAACATATCGAAAAAATAGAGATGTCAATATCATTATTATATTTGAAAATGAATATGTAGATATTAGAGGAATAAAAGGATTAAATTTTTTAGATATATTTTTTACTGAAAGAAAAAATATTGGTGAATTTGAAAATGGTTCGTTGGAAAAAATTAATTATACATTCAATAATTCAACAGATTTAAATTCAAGTAATAAAAGATATTGGATGGCCTGCCATTCTTTAAATGCAATACGCGAACATCATGTTTATTGTACTCAAACAGGTATTCCAACACCACCTAAAAATTTAAATATGTGGCTAACTAATGCAGGAAAAAATGGAAATAGTTTATCTACAGATGCAGCTGCACCTCTGTTAAAACAAATGGGTAATTCAAGTTTGTTAATGGATGTAACAAAATTATTTTTAATAAAGTCTGGTCATCCGTGGCTTGCTGTTTCTTTGCAGGTTTTACTTCAATATCCACCTGATATTACTTACAATTATTCTGGTGGTTCTGCTGCTGCAAATTTAAATTCTGATGAAATTGCTCAAACGTTGTTTCATGAGTTATCACATGCCAGTCATTACAGTAAAGTAGGTAATTCATTTTGGACTCCATACATAGCATATATTGTACAACATGGAGGATATGGCGATGCAACAACAAACGGTTCTGGTAGAATTGCAATATCAGAAGCTTGGGCTGAATTTTGTGGCGCTAGATTTGCGCATTTGAGATATGGAGAAAATAATTCCATTGGAGGTATTAATAATACTTGGATGGACTACATTGAAAAATTTAATCCTAATGGTGGATCTTTTGGATGGATGCCTGAAGGTATTTTTCATGATTTAACAGATGTTGGTGAACCGACAACAACTAATGTTACTGATAATGTAAGCGGATATTCAATTAGCCAATGTTTTGGTTCGATGGATGTAGATATTGTTTCTGTATCAGGTTATAAAAGCCGTTTCATTTCAGAATACGGAAGTGCTCAACAATCTAATATTAACAATTTATTTAAATCATACGGTTATTAATAAAACAAAGCGGTGCGTTAAAGCACCGCTTTAAACTATATTATAATGAAAAACTTAATTTTAATTTGTCTTGGACTTCTTTTAATGTCTTTAAGTTGTAAGAAAAGACCTGAAACATGTAATTGGTCGCATTTTACATTTGAACATCCAGTTTCTGTTTATCCAGTAAAAGAATCTTATAACATTGGTGATACGATCTGGTTTGAATTGAATTTTTCAGATGTGTTTAATGCAACCGTAAAAAACAATTATAATGGTGATTTTAGGTCAGAAACAGTTCAACTTAAAAACTTTGATTTTCATAGAACATTTATCTCTATATCAAAAATAACTGATACTACTAAAAATATGGAATCTCAATTACATTCATGGAATTCCTTCAAATCGAATTTAATTGAAGGAAGTGTCATTAATGAATTCTCAGACGGTCCCGAATATAAATTATCGTATTATAATAGTTCATATCACTTTAAAATGTATGTAATCCTTAATGAAAAAGGAAAGTATCTGTGTTCGCCTTTTTTTATGCATTACTACCCTAACGCCCATAATAGCCTAAACGCAGTAGAAATACGTCCAGAATGTGATGTTGAGCAGATTGAGGATATACGCTTTCCTGTTAATAGACAAACAGATGGAACCTTCAAAACAAACTATCATTTATTTGAACAATACATGAACCCAGCATTAGAAAATGATATAGAAAGAATTAAAAAAGAGTGTTATACTTTTGTAGTTAAATAGATTTTTGGTTTTAAATAGTTAGTAATCTTTATTTTACATGTTTTTAAATAAAATGAAAAAATATTTTTTATTATTACAACTGATTTTTGTTTTATGTTCATGTGAAACTGAATTTTCACACACTTACATTATTGATAATTCAACTAGTCATAAAATTAAAATAAAAGGATATGATAGAGTTGGAGAAAATTCGGTATTAAATGATTCAACTTTAATCTCTTCAGAAGAAATTTTAATAAATGAATTTGATAAATTTAAAGTTGTAAAATCGGCTGGATATCATTCAGAAAATCAAGGTGTTTTTTCTTCATCAAAATATGACTCAATTATAATTACGTTTGATAAAATAAAAAAAATCACATTCTCATGCAGACAGCCAACAATTTTTGAATGTAATGGAAAATATAATTTAGTCAATTATGAAGAAAACTTTGAGAAAGTCAAAACAGGTAAATCTTCAGGTAAAGATGAATTTACTTATACTTTTAAAATAAGTGAATTAGATTATCTCGCTGCTGATAGTATTAAATAATACGTCTAAGAAAAATTTTTTTTAAAATTGAAAAAAATTCAAACCACCCTGCTCAATACATCGAGTAGGGTGGTTTAATTTTTTACTTAAAAAGTTTGTTCTTCAATCGGAAGCAAATCTTTCCACTTCTCAAAATTCCATTTTTGAAGAAGAGTTTCGAAAGACGATTCGTTAATAAAATCATCGATTAATCGAAATTGATTTATTTCATAGAATGGATTTGAATTGTAGTCAATTTTACCAATGATTGCCTTTGGAGAAATAATTCCATTTTTAACTGCATATCCTATAGCTATGATTTCATTTGCACAATCAATTTTTCCGAACATTTCATTGGTATAAGCTTCATCCATATCGTTATTGAAATGGTAATAATCTGTTTTATTTAAAAGATGCTCAAGAATTAAAAAATAATTTTCTTCAGATAAATTAGCTGGTCCATAGAAAGAAAAAATTTTATCTAAGTCTTCACAATCAAAAATAGCTACTTTCGCTGATGGACAGTGTTTATTAGCATTAGTGAAAATATTTTCATCGATGGAATCCGTAATTTCTTTTACTTTGACATTCAATCTAATTAAATAATTATTAGTAATCAAACGGTCTTTTAGTGAATTTTTAAAATTTTTGAAATGGTAAGGGAAAAAGTTATTTATAAATTGTTTTTGAGTCCAGGTATAGTTGAAAATATTTTGCTTATATGGACAAAATCCTATAAAATTGATTAAATCCTCCAATTTTAGTTCAAATTTTATATCATTTGATTCAAAAGATAGAATAATACCTGTTTTGTCATATTTTTCAATAAAATCATTAATGTTTTTATATGATAAAATCACATTTCTAGCAATAAATTCATTAAAACTATTTCTAGTAACTAATTTATACACTCTTAATTCTTCCATTAGATTTTTTATTCCAATGGTTAATTCCAATTCATTTTTTTTAATTTTTGTTGATTCTAACAACTGATTAACATTTTTCATTAATATATGTTTTTAGGTAAATAATGAATTAAAATTACCTAGTTCTATTGATTTGAATAAAAAATGTAAGGGTTAATTTATCACTATTCACTATAGTTTATACAAATCTTTTGTTTGTTTAATTGTTTGATAAATAATTATTTGTTTGTAAATGTAGATGGTGATTTATTTCTTGAAAGTTGTTTATTGATTATTGTTTTAATGAGCTTTAGGAACAATGGGGTACTTGGGACTGAAATAGAATTCGTTTTCATTTTCCAAACAAAAGTGATTTGATTTATTAATTTTTTCAAAACCTCTCATATTTCGAATTATTGTTTTAAAATTTGTTTCTCCTTTTTTGATTTGTTCGTTTTTAATATTAAAATGCATACACATCCAATCGTTAAATTGGGTGTTGTTTTTTTGGTTGTAGGCAACCAATTCAGTTTTAATGAAAAACAACCAATTAGTAAATCGTGAAGCTGTACCAATCCAATTAAGTTTTGTTATACTATCATTGTAAGTTGTTATATTTCTTTTTTCAAAGAAGAAAGCATTCTGAACCCAGTGAAAAATGACATCCTTATCCATGGAACTATTATCAATTACCTTTTCCTTCATTAGTGTGAAAATCATATGTTCGTAAAAATTGGAACTAAAAACGGGATTCAATTTTGTTATTGGACATTTATTTTTGTTTTTGATGGTTTCAATTAGTACCTTGTATTCATTAACAGCTTGAGATTTTGATAGCATATTGAATTTAATTTCATGTTTTTCAATTTCTCTTAGTTTTATTTCTTCAAGATTGTGTTTAATATGAGGGGCTAAATTCGATTCATTCAGTAAACTTTCGCTCTTAAATACTAAATCTTGACCTTCTTTCACTAATTTATTGAACACTGTTATGTTTTTTGTATTTAAGTTTAGGAATTCAGCTAAAAATTCTATAAGAGTATCAAATTCTGATTTTGAAGATGGAAATACAATTGATTGATTAATTTTTTGCGACTCAAAGTGTATTGGTTTTGAATTGATATATTCAATAAAAGATTTTAAAAAATTTCTAGATTCTTTTGTGAATTTAAGGTAAGTTCTGAAAGCTAAAGTTTTGCTATCAAATAATATTGTATCCATAATTATTGGCTTTTAAAAATTAATTGAATCAGTACTAAAAGACATTTTGATTCTATTTAAGTCTTATAGTATATCGAGCAAAACTTTATTTGATTTGTTTTGCTATTTTTTAAATTGGATAGAGATTCTGATATTGGTTATAGTCCAAATAAATCAAAATCTAGCACCACATCAGATATAACTTTTTCGTCAATGTAGTGATTCAGTATTACATCATCACCAGAGTGTTTGGTAATGATTCTTGTTTTATTCCCATGTTTGGCAAATAAATGTGAGATGTAAGTCTTTCTTAAGTCATAAAATTTCAAATCTTTCCCTGTGTTAAGTTGATTGTAAAAGTGACTGAAGCCTTTGCTGATAAAGTTCATCATAGTATCCCGTTGCATTGATTCCTCAGGTGCTAAAATGTACTTATCTTGTCCTTTGTACTTTTCATAACCTAGCTCCATTAAAAGATTCTTTAGAGGAGAAATCACCGGTATGTGAATCATTTTTAAATTTTCAGAAGAGGAAATACCTTTGCTTTTATTTACCTTATAGTCTTGAATTAAAATTGTATGAGGTACACCATTTTCTTTCTCAATAATACCATTGAATTTCATCGTTACGATTTCCTCTCTTCGTCTGCCCGTGAGAAGTGCTAGTAAAATAGCATCTTTTAACCAGGGTTTGTAAAAACTTTTTGCATATATTTTTTTGTTAGTACGATTTTCATATTTACAAATACCATTTTCTGGAGTGATTTTGTCCATCAACTCTTTAAACTCTTCTTCGCTTATAGTATTGATGTTTGTTTTAGCACTTAATCTTTTAAATGTTGTAAATGGATTTTTCATGTTTAGATCAAACTCTCGAATCGAATATTCAATAAAAACACGCATTAAACCTATGTACTTGTTGTAGGTTTTAGGAGCAAATTTTTTAGTTTCTAGTAAATAAGATTTTAATTGACCAACAACATCTTTATCTAATTTTATAATAGGCAAGAGGTTAGCATTTAACTTAACTGATTTTAAGTAATCAACGAAATACATAAAATAGCGTTCGACTTCTTTAATATGCCCTTTAGATCTCTCTTTGTGCTCTTGTTCGTGAGGGGTTTCATTATTTAAATAGGCAATATAATGTGCCATCACTTCGACTATAGTTTTAGGAATTGATGTTTCAATTTTTGTAATAGCAGGCTGATAATCGCATTTCTCAAGTTCTAAACGGTATTGATATGCTTGGATTACAAGTTCGTTCGGGTCTCTAGTGTCGAAAAATTTTGTTTTTACTATGTTGTTTTTTCCTGGAACACAAACCCTCAATTTATATTTATTTTTATCCAGGTATTTACATGATCCTATTTTTCTTCCAGTTAAACCGCATGTGTTTGAAATCGTTTTTTTGCATTTTGTACATTGAATGTAAATTCCCTTTACATTACATTTTTTTAAAGGTTTATACTTTTCACTATACATTACTTTGCTTATTTATCTTGTTTAGAAAATTTGTTGCGGCTTTACTTTTAATTTTAAAAGTTTCTTTTCTTATTTCTGAGATTGGATTTAAAAATGTTGCGATAGTTTCGTAGTCCATTTTTTTGTAAGCACTATAAATTGTAGCCCAATCTTTAGGGAATTTAGTTTTTAGTGTCTCAATAAAAGGGGAATCAATAGCAAAATGAAAATCAATAAGATTTACATATTTTTCCTTTCCAAATTTTAGAATGTAGATACCTTTTCTTTTACACCAACTGATTACAGTGCGTAAACTTTTAAAGTTTAAAAATTCAGCAATTTCGTTTAGTGTAATTTTATCAAGATTTAATCGGTTCTCTTTGTTAAGAGAAATATCGTTGAAAACATCTCCATTTATAATGGGCGAGTTGGGTTCAATTTTTTTGTCTGTTTTTTTAATGTTTAATTTTAAATTCATTACTATTTAACTAAATAAATTACAAGGTTTGGTAATTTATAAATGCGACTAAACTTTTTTAGTTGCAAATCACGCGTTAGCCTCTAAATGGTGATATTTCCCATATAGAGGGTGTATAACGATATTCTGGTAATTCTTCTCAAGTATTAATTCATAAATCATGGTTTTTATTTCGTTTATATTATTTTCATCTACACGTATTGATTCGTATTGATGTGGGGCTTTTTTTCTATAATCTAGAGTGAAAACATTTATTTTTTCAAGTAATTCTAAAGTTTCAATTTCTTTATTATTAAAAATTGGTATTTTTTCTGTGCATTTAGTTTTTTCAAGCGTTCCAACTAACTCTTTAAAAATTTCAGTCATATTTAAATAGATGTGAGATTTAGTTGAGATTTCTTTATGTAATTTTAGATAATCTTCATTTTTAATGTTTTTTTGATCTTCGTGGTTTCCAAAAATCACATCTCCTTTCTCGTTTAGTAATATGTAAAAATTTTTTCGTTCTAATAATATTGATTGGATTATTAATTCAAAATCAGTTAGTTTTATTTCGAACATTTTATCCCATATTTTTTTATCATCTTCAAGTTTATTAGTTACATCCTCTTCAAATAATCCTAAACTTTTGATTGTTTTAATTATTTCATCTTTATCTTCTTCTGAATAGATTTTCTTCTGTTCTTTAAAAAGATTTTCTTTAATTTTACTTAACTGTACTAAAGAGACATTAAATTCTCTTAATTTCATTATTATTTTGATCCAAAATGCTTCTTGAAGGTTGAATACAAACCTTGAACCTGCAACATATTCTCTTGGAAATAACTTTTTATCATACCAGTGATTTAATACTCTGGCATCTAAATCTAATTCACTTCTTTTAAAAGTAGTGTTATTCATGAAATCTATTGGGTTAGTTTTTAGTTCATTAAATAAATTAATGCTATCCACTATTTTTTCTTTCCTTTTTTTCATACAACAAAAATAATCATTATTTTTGTTTTCGTTACATATATGTAAAGAAATTATGAATAAAAGATGTTTATATCCCGAATGCTCTGAAGAATTAATTGATGTTTATACTACTAGAAGATATTGTGATAATAATAATCGTTGTAAGAACGCACATTATTATCAAATTAAAAAAAAAGAAAAAGCAGAATTATTAACTAGAAAAGAGGTAGAAAAGAAAAAAGAAAATTGCATCCATGCACTTCATCAAATTTTAATTAATAAAACAGAGGAAACACTAGAATTAGAAACGTTAAAATTAACTGGTGTAGATTTAACAGAGAGTTATATAGATTTTATTAAAGGCGATATTAGTACCCAATGTTATCGTATAAACGAATTTGAGTTGGTTTATCTAGTCGAGCAGAATTTAGTGAATATTAAAAGAATTGATTTTTAAATTTCATTCTCCGGGATTCACTTTTGAAAGTTCTTTAATTATTTCTTGAGCATCCAATTCTAGATTTAAAACTAACTCAATAAATATATTTATTGATAAATTAAGAGTACCACTTTCTATGCGTTGAATGGTTCTGATATCAATTCCAACAAGTTCGGAAAGTGTTTGTTGGGTGTATTTTTTTTCAAGTCTTTTATCCTTAATTATTTCACCGAACTTAATTAATCTTAACCTGCCGAATTCTTTCATAGGTTAAAGTTGATAAAGTGTGCTGAAAATATTTACGACTGATACGCCGTTAGAAGATATTTTGTATTTATATTTGTGGCGAATACGCCGTAAAATTATTAAATATGAAAAAAAAGATTTACTTAATTCTAACATCTAGTGTGATGTTATTTTTTTCTTCTTCTTGTAATAAAGAAGATGTTAAACCAACAGAGACTGCAACTACAACGCCTAAAAGTTATTCTAATTTTAAAATAACTTCAATTAGACTAAATCAAATTCCTTTTGTAAATAATTCAGGAAGTAGTTGGGATACATCTAGTGGCCCAGATTTATATTATAAATTAACAGATGTAGGCAGTAATGTATATTCAACTGGATCACAGTTTGATGACCTTACATCACCAGAATTACCATTGTTATGGAATTTTCAGCAAGCATTTCAAATCACCAATTTAAATACCACATTTTTTGTTCAGTTCTATGACCATGACGACTTAGATCCAGATGATTATATTGGAGGAGTTGGATTTAACGCATCATTATATACGAATACTTATCCAACATCTATTCCTTTAACTTATAATGGTATAAGTGTAATTATTAATGGTGTTTGGTATTAATTATGAGAAAGATACAATTAGTTATATTATTTATTTTGGGAATTTCTGTTCAGTTAGGATTATCTCAAGAATTAACGAATGAGCAAAATAGAAAATTCTTTGTACAAGGGATTTCAGTAACAAACACAATTACGTTAAACAACCCTACTTCTCGAGTTGATAAAGTGCTTTTTTATTCATTGGATTCAACGAATCAAACTATCGATCAGTATACAGATTCTGTTTCGACGGATGGTTTTAACTGGACATTGGATATGGGACAGCTGACTCCTAAATCAAGTATTTACGCACAAATGATTATTGGTTATGACTATGAGGGAGATTCCATTCCTTTAAAAGAATTAACAATAATCAAACGACCTGATTGGTTAGAGAAGGGGAGTGTAACTAATATTTCAGTAAATGGTATTGATTTGAGTTTTGAAGGACGTTATCCAATTTATGAATATAACTACTTTTTTGATGATAATGTTAAAATGTTAGGTGGGAGAAAACTAGGAGTGGTTGGTGAATTTGTTTTTAAAACAAAATATAATTTGACGGATGGAGTAGGAACAGTAGAAGATAATTTTGCTCAAATTGATATTGATGTTTTGAATTATTCAAACATCAAAGAGCAGATTAATTATGGTGCTGAATTGACAATGGATAAAAATTTAAATATTTCCATTTTTGCTTCAAAAGAATTTAAATCCAAGTCAGTAAATTGGGATTCTCCTGAAGCTAAATTTCCTGTTTGTCCTGGATTTAATGTTTCTTTTAGTGCAAGTATCGAATTTTACGCAACTTTAAAAGGGCAGATTGTCATAGGTCAAAAAGATGGAAAATTTGGTTTTATCGAGGATGGTCAAAATCGAAAAACGAAAATTATCGGAGTTGTTACAGGGATAGGAACTGTTCGAGGAGGTGTTTCAGTATTTGGAGGAGTTGCTAAAGCAACAGCATCGTTAACAGCAAAAGCAAATTTAGGAGCAGGTTTTGAATATGTAAGTGTTCCATCTCAAAATTCAAATTTTTTATATGGTGGTGATTTTGATTTAACAGGTAGTGTAGAAATTAACTTATTAGAAAGTAGATTGTTAAAATGGTTTGGAGTTAATCCAATTAATGTATATTCAGGATATTCTCAATTGTATTATACAAGTTTTGGAGATACAACAGCATTAAGAGGACCATCAATCAATCATTATGATCCAATTTTTAACACTAATGCATTTACTGTAGAGGATACTGGTTCGTTAAATTTACCCGAGTTTAAACCACAACCAACTTTTGCAAGTTTTGGTGAAAAATTATTTGCTACATGGATTAATGTTGAAGGAGAAAATTACCAAGTGTTACTTTCTTCTTATGATAAATTAAAAAATGAATTTGTAAACACTACGATAATTCGTTCAGATGATTTTGCAAAATCCAATCCTAAAATTGGCGTATTAAGTGATGGTTCAGTTCTTGTAACATGGACACAATTAAGATACAATAAAGCAAATGTGCCTAAAAATGTAAATATGGAAACATTGATTAAAGCACAAGATATTTGGTTTGCATTTTATGATGCTGAAAAAGATACAATTATTGAGACGAGCACTATTAAAGATAATTCTACTAATCTTTCAGATGGTCGAGCTGAAGGTCAAGCAAGCATTTCGGTTGGTTCAAATAAAGAGGCTATGATTACGTGGGTAAGTTTAAATGAAAATCAAACTTCAAGTGATATATGGTTCTCAAGTTTAACAAAAAATGGCACAGACTGGGAAATGACAGACCCTTCCAAGTTAATAGATATTTCAGGAACGAATTCAGATGTAAATGTAATTTACGGGGATAGTTCCGTTGCGATAGCAGTTTGGATTAATGACCCAGATGGTGATGCAGCAACAAATGACGAACAAATTGTATATGCACAATGGGATGGTGCAAATTGGGGAACATCTACCTCAGTGATTGCTGATAATCCAGGAAATGTTGACTATAACAATTTATCACTTTCATCAAATTATGGAAAAATTGCTATGGCATACACAAGTACGATTGATGACACCATTAACATTAGTAAATTAAATTTAGAAGTATTTGATATTGAAACAAAAACTTGGGATAGTTCTGCAAGTTTCCAAGATACTTCTGAAGTTTTGACGTATCAATGCCCTCAAACATCTATTAGTTCTGATGGCTTTGTTTCTGTTGCATATCAAGTGATAGATAAATATAATACAGCGGATAATATTGACAACGGAGAATTATACTTATATGTTAAAGACTTAAATAAAAATGAAGAATGGAAGGAAATCACGCAAAACACAAATTTATGTGATACCTCAACTTTTATTTGGGATATGACCGCTGGATTTGGTCCGGATAATCAGTATTATGTAATGACTCAAGAGTATAATGACAATGGGCCAGTTACAAATCCACATCAAGGAATTATGTTTGGTGACCATGAGTTAAGTATGGTACTTCGAGGATTAAAAGTGAATAATGATTTATCAATTTCAGATATCGATGAGCCTGATACTAAAACTACACGCTTAACACAATTAGAAGCACCAAAATCAAGATTAAATGCTATTTATCCTAATCCATTTGAGCAATTTACCACGATTGAATTTTCGTTGTACGAACCTTCAAAAGTGCAATTGGAAGTGTATAATTACACAGGAACCAAAGTTGCCACTTTAATTGATTCTAAATTAGGTCAAGGAATGTATAAAACCAATTTTGATGCAGGTAATTTACCAGAAGGAATTTATTATACCAAGTTAACTGTAGATGGTCAAACTTCGGTTAGTAAAATGGTTTTGATTAAGTAATGAATTTAAAAAAAAGATAAGTATGAAAAAAAGAATTTTAAAAATTACGTTGGGAGTTTGTGCACTTGCTTTAGTTGGATTTACAACTTCAAATTATGTCACTAAAAAATCTACAGCAGAAGTAGACCAAATGGAAGGTGTATACTTATTTGTAGATAGCAAACCTGTAACAGAATACGAATATTTGGGAACTGTAAAAATTACGTTTGCTTGGGATAGCCAATATACAGGAGTAAGAGATAAACTGATTAAAAAGGGTAAAAAAGATTTTCCAAATGCAGATGGTTTTATCCTTCAATTTAAGTCTGGAGGACAAGATAAATGTGATGCAATAAAATTTAAATAAGAATTAATTCTTTACGTTATTTTGAATTTTACGATTCTAAAATTTTTAATAATCTAAATAAGACCGTGGGATTTATTCTCACGGTTTTTTATTTATATCTGTTTAGAAAGATTTTATTTAGAATGTTTTAAAGTAAAAATCTTCTTGTCTATTATGATGGTTTTTTGTGTAAAATAATTATAAGATACCTATAAAATCGAGTAGTGGGGTATTAGGTATAGAAGGGGAATAGTAGTAAGTTTGTGAGGGGTTAGATTTTCATTGAAAAAGTAAGTTTATTGAGTTTGTTAGGGTTGTAGTATAAAGGCTAACAAATAGTTATAAAAATTATCATTTTTACTTAAATTTGAGGGTAACTTTTGAAAAAGTTAAGCAAAACAATAAATTAGGAACAAAAATCATAAAAGTTCGGTAATCTCTCCATAATGGAATCTTTGCAGAGGTTTTTATTATTGTATATACTATTTAGAGGTAATAAGATTAACCAGTAAATACATAAAATGGCATTTTTAAGGGACATAGCAGCATTATTCCAAAACAAAACTATTTCGGTTGACATTGATCCTCTTTTGTTGCCACATATTAAGACAGCAGATAAGGTTACTACCCAAAGGACAATTTCATTTAATTTATATCGATTAATTTATCATATAGGTACAATACAATCAAGACGATTTGCTACATCAAATAGATTGAAGTTTTTAGACAAAGTTGACCTCATTGAAAAAATACATACAAATACAAATGAGTTCCGAGTAAAAATTGACGAAATAAGACAAATCAATGGCTCAGAAACTCTGAAAAGTATTTCAGAAGACTTCGGTATTGGTATTTCAGTTGTAATTGCCGAAAGTCTCTTCGATACTAAGAGTTCCACTATTCAAAAAATTTCAGGGACAAGTCGGAGACCAGATTGGAAATGCCAGCTAACAGATAATAGAATTTTTGTAGTAGAAGGCAAAGGAGCTATAAGTATTGCAACTTCAAATGTACAACAAACCCAAGCATTAGACCAAAAAACAAGAGAACCAGGAGATATTAGAGTTGCGTCTTTGACAGTGTTAAACGAAAATGAAATTAGCACAAATAGGTACCTTGACCCACCAATTGAAAATGACAATATGCCACCAGAAATTCAAAATCATATTTTTAGAGCAGGTCATTACGCATCTGTGTTTAGTTTTTTTGGTAACAGTAGATTAAGTAGGTATTACTTACAAATGCGAAAAAGATTAGAAGGGATAATAACTTCTCAAGAACAGAACCTAAAAGACCAAGTATTCAGAGAATTGCGATTTAATGACCCGACAATTAAATTTAAACATCAAGAATTTGTCGGTTCGTTTTACAAAGTTGAAAATGAAAAATATTTATTTGTAGGTGTTGACAAAAGATTACTTTCATATCAAGGGTTCATATCCTACAACGAATTTGAAAATGATGATGAAGAAACAATTTCAGAAAATGTATTTATACTTTTTAAGGATGGAGTATTAGTCATTGAAATAACGAAAATTGAATATTTCTCCAACATTGTACATCGTAATGAAATTAAAAGTTACCAAGACAATATTACTTTAAGCGATATTGACGAAATGAATGAAATTTCTTTTTCAAAATACTTCGAGTATATTTTGAAAGAAAATGGATTTTCAAATCTCAGAGAACAAACCATTAGCAATGACTTGGGTGTTGATTTAACAGCAACAAAAAACAATCAAACCTATTACTTTGAATTCAAAATTTTTAAGAATAGACGTATTGGAATAACTATTTTCCAACAAATTTCAGCATTAAGTAGGCAATTAAACAATGGGAAATTTGTTTTGGTAACTAACTCAAAGATAGAGACTGCAAACATTGACATAAATAATATTACTATTATCGACAGATATAAACTTGACCTACTAGCCAAAAATAGTAACCGATTAGCAGAATTACTTGAATAGAAATACTACCCTAACAACTAACCTTACATAGTGTCAGAGAAAGACAAGTAATGAAAAACCTATTCTATTGATTTTTTGTAAATGATTTTTGATTTATTGAACCAAAACACTCTAATTTTTTGTAAATATTTTCTAAGAAAATGTAAGTTTTACAGTTTTTGTTGTAGTAGAATGACTAACAGATAGATATAAAACTATCATTTATCATTAAATTTGATGGTAAATTAACATTATCACAAAAAATTCTTTGATGGATGATGGAGAAAACTTGAAAAAATTAAACTATAATCTCTCCATTATTATATCTTTACTGAAGTTTATATTTGGGCATATACAAGTTACAAGTAAGTATTTAGAAACCGTTTTAGACAAAATTTAAATATTCTATGTAGTAATTAAAAAAGTTAATTCTTATAATTTTTATCAAAAAAGAAACAGATTGAATAATTATTTTCACCCTCTAAATCCATAAAATTTCTAATGACCAAAGAAGAAAAATATATTTCTAGAATTTTATTAAAGTCAAAGTTTTACCAGTCTGACAAACAGGTTTTTGAGGATTTGTTTACGAAAATTAAACAGTGTGAAGACAGTGATTTCAAACAAGTAAAACCACAAGGCAGATTAGGTGATGGTAAATGTGATGGTTTCAATGCTATTAAGGAGGAATACTATCAGGTTTATGCTCCTGAAGAACTTACTGGTAATGAGTTAACAATGCTTTCCAAAATGGAAGCATCAATAACTGGCCTAATTGAATTTTGGGAAGAAAAAGATTTCAAAGTATCAAAGTTTTTCTATGTTGTAAAAGACGATTACAAAAATGTTTATCCTTTACTTTATACAAATGCAAAAGCGATAGCTAAAAAATATAAAATTGAATGTGAAATTTTAACTTGTAAAGATCTTGAAGATGTTTTTCTAAAAATCGATGAGGATAAAATGATTGACATTCTCGGTGGCATTATACCAGATCCTTTAAATATTACTAATGTTGAGTATGGAGTAATGCAAGAAGTTATTGCATTTCTCCTTAAAAGTAAAGCTCCAAAAATAAAGGAAGAAATTCCACCAAATCCTGATTTTGAAAAGAAGATTCAATTCAATTCTTTAAGTAAAGCTGTTGCAGACTTTTTAAATGCTGGTCAAAGACAAAATTTTGTAATAAATGATTTTTTTGAATTGAATAGCAAATTCATTAAAGAAGAGTTAAGACAAATTTTTAATAACACTTACAAAGAGGCAATTCTAGAAATACCAGAAAGTGAATCTAAAAATGACGAAGTTTTTCAATTTATTGCCGATAAATCAAGTCCAGAAGATAATTTTGCATTTCACAACGCAGTTTATGTTTTGATGGCCTATTATTTTGAATATTGCGATATCTTTGAAACTCCGATTAATAATTTATGATTTTACCTTCAAAACATATAAGATTTGCAGAGTCTCTAATGGGATTAGGAGGGATATTACTTAGTATAATTAATGAACCAAAAACAATAGATGAAATTTGGTTTAAATATTCTGAAATAAATAATTCAAAATTAAAATTTCCTGCTTACCATAATTTTGATAATGTTGTTCTAGCATTGAACTATCTTTACCTAATTGGAGCAGTAGAAATTAATTCTAACGGAAAAATTCAAAATGCGGTTAATTGAATTACGATCTAATAAAAAATCATTTCATACAATCACTTTTAATCCAAGTGGGATAACAGTAATTGCTGCCATTAAAGAAACTCAAGATCAGAGAAAAACATACAATAGTGTTGGAAAGTCTTTATCAATCGCATTAATTCATTTCTGCTTAGGGTCAAACACAAATAGTGAGTTTGAAAAATTGGAAGATTGGATTTTCACACTTGAATTTAAAATTGAAAACGAAACATTCATTTCAACACGATCTACCAAAAATCAAAAAGAGATAGAACTTAATGGTGATAAATATTCACTTAAAGATTTTAATAAATTCCTAGAAGATAAGCTATTTAGAATAAAAGAAAATACAAAATACGTAACTTTTCGAAGTTTACTTCCGCGTTTTATTAGATATGGAGAAGATGGTTATATTTCAAATGACAGATATATTAAAAAAGAAAAGACGTTATCAACTTTATTAAACAACTCTTTTCTTTTAGGATTGGATACAGATTTAATTCTTAAAAAAGCAGAGTTACGAGATAAAGAGCTCAATATTGGTAAATTAAAATCACAACTTAATAATCCAGAATTTCAAGCAATTTTTGGAACTGGAAATAAGAAAGATTTAGAAATAAAAATCGTTGAACTTGAAACCCTAATAAGAAGATACCATAAGAGTATTGATGAATTTGTTATTGCTGAAGATTATGACTCTATCAGAAGAGAAGCTGATAAAATATCATATACCCTTAGAAATTACAAAAATAAAGCATCAAAACTACAGATTGCCATATCAAATATTGATAAAAGTTTAGAGATTCAACCAGATATTTCAAAAGAACAAATTGTCAAATTATATGAAAATGCAAAGTTTGAGTTAGGAGAAATGGTTTTAAAAAAATTAGAAGAATTAGAAGAATTCAACAAACTAATTTTAGAAAATAGAAACCGAAAATTGATTCAAGAAAAAAGAGATTTTGAAAATCAGTTGTTTGAGTTGAATAATGTAATTTCTGAACTTGGTGAACAAGAAAATGCAAAATTACAATACTTAAATTCTACAGGAGCTTTAGACGATTATACTAAATTAAATCAAGCATTAAGTGACAATGAAAAAAAACTACATTCATTGTTACAGTATAAAAAACTTGAAACTGATTACAAATTATTTGTAGAAGAAAATAAAAAGGATTACACAAACGAAAATATCAGAACTGCCAAATACATTGAAGAAGTTGATGATCTAATAAAAGAAAACATAATTCTTTTCAAATATTTTGTTGAAAAATTTTATTCAGAAAAAAACTCTGGAATCACGATACTAAATAATGAAGGAAAAAATGCAACTAGGTTTGATATAAAAGCGAAAATTCAAGACGATGCAGGAAATGCTGTAAAAGAGGTGAAAATATTTTGTTATGATTGGACAATTTTAAAAGGACAACACAATCACAAAATAAAACTTTTGTTCCATGATAGTAAAATTACAGGTGATATGGATACTAGACAAGTTAAGACTATGTTTGAGGTAGCTAATAACGAATGTAATCTTCATGACTTTCAGTATATTATATCTTTAAATCAAAATGTTATAGATAGTTTAAAATTGGAAATGAGCGAAGAAATGCATAAACAATTGGTTTTAGATAATATCAAATTAACACTCAGCGATAAGTCTCCAGAGGAAAAATTACTAGGAATTCAAATTGACTTGGACTATGACAGTTAGTATTATCATTATGAGAACTACACTTACTTTACCTTTCGAGAATAATATATTACCAGCTGTTTGTGAATAATACAGATAAGATTATTAATCAATTGATTTCTCTTGACATTTTCAAAGAGGTTATTAGTAAACTATTTCATCCATTTTCACCCTTTTTGTTCCTTAATTAGTTAGTCAACCTACGCAATCCCTTATATTTGTTGTAAACTTACATTTTATATTGAAATATTAAATAAATTTTCACTAAAACATGTTTTGAAGTAAAATATCATTTAATTCAAATCAAGTATATTTTATTAAATAATTTAAAATTTAGTTATTCTCCATTTTTAAGAAATACCATCTGATATTTTACTAGATAATTTTTAATTGGAAAAGACTTTTCTTATAATTATTTTAATAAATAAATTAAAAAGTTATAATAAATTGATTTTTAATTTTTTGTGGGTTTTATTTAGTTTAACCTAGCTTAATTTCGTTGAAATGCGATTAAACTAGTTTAAGTTGGCTTAAACTGGTTTAAACCGGTTTGATTTTATATTGTTGATGAAATAATTATTAGCAGTTTTATATTACAAGATCTACTACGTTTCTCGATTCAATTTGTTCTTTAGAGTTATAGCATATCAAATCATTTCTCTGATTTTCTGGTATAATAATTTTTGGAATATAAAAACTTTTATAATCGGGGTTAATTAATTCAATGTTGAAAAATTGATTAAAGACAGATGATGTAGAATTGTTAGAGTTCCATAATGTATAAGGGCTAAATCTAACACAGAACATAACTATATTTGCAGATATCGCTTTGATGCATTTTTCTAATGTTGCTTTATCAAAGTGATTTTCTCGGTCATGTTTTATTTTATTTTATTATATGCATCATACCAATCTGAAGAGGTAGAAGGATTTTGACTTTTTCATACCTTTTTTTGATTGTTTTAAAGTTAATACTCTATTTTTAAACTGTCGTAAAAAAGTAACCCTTTACTATACTACCACTTTTATAATCTTAATTAGTTGAATTAAGTTAAAAATGTGTAAACAACTGAAATTAATTTATTACAATGAGTTTAAGCTACTATTTTTCTTTATTTATTCCGTATGTAGTTTTATAGTTTACATCTATATTACCCTTGGTAATTTCAATTTCTAATTTACCATTAATATTTTTTAAAATTATGTAGTCAGATAAAATATTTTTTGTCGCTACAATTCCTCCTGTTCCAATACGATTTTCTAGTTTAATACCTGAATTCCAATATTCAATAAATAAGTCAACAATTAGATCTGGACTTCCTTTTATTATGACTTTCTCAATAATAAAAACATCCTCGAGAAAGTCATAGTAACCTATAATTTTGTTATATTTTTTTACAACATATTCAACGTTTAAATACTCTTTTCCGGATGATACTTTTGGAATGTATTTATGAGTAATTTTTGTGTCTGTAAAAATTGGTTGTTTTTCAGCCAAAGACATTTGAGTTTGTAAAAAACTAGTAAATTTAGAATATGAATAGTTATAATCAATATTTCTAAATATTGTAAAATTTATATCTTTTGAGAATACACTTAAATTTCTAGTTAACAAATCATACGGTTTATCTTTGTTACTTGAGTTGATTTTATTTATTGAATCGGTCCGTATTTTTTTTAAACTTTCTTCTTTTATTTTTTTTTCTTTTTCTATTCTATAATATTCTTCTTGAACAACTGAAACGCTGTCTGATATACGCTTTTTTTCAATCTTTTTACCTTCTAAAATTTTAACTTGTGAGAGATATTCTTTTTCATAGCAGTCTATACATGCAATTAAAAGAATTTTCTTTTTGTCTTTTTCAGACAACGAATTGATTGATTCATTTAAAGTTATAATTTGTGGGATTATTAAATTGTCTCCCTTTCGTTCATTTATTTCTCTCCAATTTATTTCAAGATAATGTTGTGTTAAACTTATTTTATTCGCAACTTCTTCATTTATTTTTCGAATCTTAATTAACTCTTCTGATGATAGTCTATATTTTAAATCTTGATTTTGAGAAAAAATCAAATTAGTAACCAAAGTGAACATTACTAGATTAAATGTTTTCATATTGAGTTTTTTGATAAAATAATCATTTTTTAATTGTTGATTTGTAAATGTACCCAAAAACCTCAAACTAAAGTCTACATACCTTTATAAACAGGAAATTAAACCAATCAAAAAAGTTATTTGGGTATCTCAAAAATTAACTTTTCTTTCATTTACATGATAGAATTTCATTTGCTGAGATTTATTTTTGCGAGATTTTTGAAATGTTACTTTAATTTTTTCAGTACTAATCAACCTAATAACTTTTTAATTGCTATTATTTAAGGATTGTATTAACCTAGAGTATGGATTAGCAATCGCAACTGTCAATTAAGCTATTTTCAATTTATGTTACTTTACTATTATTAGCTATTACTAATTAAGATTTATTCCATACATGTAAGTCGTTAGGAGTTTTTTGATTAAATAAATATATCTTTAATCAATTTCTTTAATACTAAATTTTCTAATTTTGATGCAATTGGTGATACATTGTCTTGATTGTCCTTCCAATGCATTCCTTCGTTATAAATTATTCCCAGTAAATAATGGCTCTCTGGTGATATAACGCCAAATTCTTCTGCTTTTTCTAATTTGTTTCTTGTTTTATGAGTGTTAATAAATTCTTTTTTTGCAGTATTACTTTGTAATTTGTTATATGCTATTTCTTCAATTTTTATTCTCACTGAACCACAAACTGCAAATGGGTCATAAGTTTGACCGTTTAAATAATTACTAAGTTCGTTGTTTAAGTATTGAACAAAATTGGTTGATTCGCCCCAAAGTTCAGGAAGTGATAACGCTCTAAATTCAACTTTTTTGTTAATTGTAGCTGGATTGAAATGGATTAAAAATTTACTCACATCATCTTGTATTGTTGGATTTTTTCGGTTTTTTAATAGTCTTACCAAATTTTGATTTATTTGTATGGATGATTTTTCTAAAAAATACACTTTGGGTTTATTGAATGCATAATTATGAAAATAGTTTGGATTTAAGTGAGTTAAGATTAAAGGGTATATTCTTTTACCTTTTTTTTTGAATTCGTCAATAAATTCAGTAATATAATACTGTGCCGCTGTCAAATTTGCATCGTCTAGATAGTCGAATACTTCGTCAATTATTAAAATATTAGCTTCTTTTTTTAAATGTCGTTTTGCTCTAAACAACATTGAAATGAATGTCAAGATATCTCTTTGACCATTTGAAATTAAGATTGCCTTTGGAAATTTCACAACAAGCTGTCCGTGCGTTTCATTTGTCCTAATATTTTTCCAAGTGCAATTAAAAGTAGTAAGGGTTTGTTCAAATTTTTGTTTATCAAGTTGATAGTTTTTGTATATACAAGCGTTTTTGAAAGTATTTTTGTCTTGGTTAAATAACCAAATAAGTTGAATTGATGCTAAAAAACATTGTGTTTCTGTAGAGAATATATCAAATTCGTAGATTAGGTTTGTTAGTGTATTTAAATAATCGATTTGTTTTAAGTTGTTTAGTTCGTTTGACTCAATCCAAGAAATTAAAGTGTCGGTGGTTAAGTAGTGGTTTTGTGAATTTATTTTATAAATACTTTCATTAATCCTTTTTTGAATTGTAACTCCATTTGCTCTTTGAAGTGCTTGATAATTTTCACTTAATTTTTCAACTAATTTTAGATTTGAAAGAATTGAACTAATGTTCGGTAAAATTTTAGAATTTAGTCCGAATTGATTTTTAGCACGTGTAATTGAATAACTAAAATGAACATTGTTCGGTATTCTGTCAATCAAAACAACGTCTTTAATTTCTATTGTTGCTGTTGCTGTTCCATATTGAGAGCCAATTCCTTTGGGTTTTAATTGATTGTTTATGACAAAATAATCAAATTCTCCACTTATTTTGTTTGATGAGTTGGTTGCTTCAAGATAGACTATTGTTCCATCCGTTTTCTCATATCCAATAGTTATTTTTGGATAATTAGTTGAATTTTCGTTATGAAGGTCATCATCGTGTAATTTAATACGATTATTGTTCAAAGAATTGAATGCAGTAGCAAACGAACTTTTACCAAATCCATTAGGTGCTACCAAAAGACTAGGTTTATTCGGAATAATGTTTAAGTTAAATGTTTTTTGACTAATTCCTTTAATGTTTTCAATTTCGATTGTTTTAAGCATTGATTTTCAAAGTTTTTTTAAGTTTTTAATAGTCTTATTGATTTGTAACGTTAGGAGTATTATTTTATAATAAAATGTTGTACCTGGTTTATACTGTTCCCAAAAGTATCTTTCTTGCCAATGCTTAATTGAATAAAATTATTGGAATTTATTTGTTGAATTAATTCATTTTCAAATTGAGTTAATTTTCCATTTAGCCTTCTGAGTTGTTTACCTAGTATTTTTGCAAGAGGAACTTCATCTCCCTTTTGAAGGCTAATAATATTCTGTAATAGAAGTTTTTCAAATTTATCATATGAATCAATAACAGTTTCTAAATGTCCTTGGCTATGGTAATCAATTATGTATAAGTTATTGAGAAGATTGTGAATAATGTTAAGAACAATCTTCAAACTTTCATCTTTTAGACCTTTAATTTCATGAACAGAATCATTTCCAATAAATCTTATTGAGTGTAAACGATTTGATTCTTTTTCTGTTATAAGTTTTTGCTTTACAAGAGAATTTATTTTGTTTTCTAAGTTCCTACCTGGTATTTTTTCTTCTAGACAAATAGCCTCAATAATTGCTCTAAATGCTACACCTGTCAAAATTGGGCAGTCGGCATTATACGCATTAATTGCCTCTCTATAGATTAAGCCAATTCTTTCAGGTAAAATATATGAATTATCAAGTTCTGAAGTAACTTTCTTTTTTTTGGGAAAAGTTTCGATCTGTTCTTCAGTATTCCAATTTCCGTATTCATCAGGATATGAAGATTCAATATCAATAAAAACCTTTCTAAACGATATTCTTTCGCAACCCATACATTTTAGCATGTAATAATTTATTGCGTAATCATAATCTTCATCATCACTTCTTATATGCTCGTAATTCAATACTTCATGATTAGTTTCAAAGTCACATCTTAAGCAATAACTTTTTATTTTTTCTTCTTTCATTATTTTACATTGGAATAAGATGTATTAAAAGTTTTGTAGTTGAGTAAATTTTGTGATTTCAGAGTACTTCACTATCTTCAAGCACAAACTACGATAGTTGAGAACGCTTGATTTATCAATAGAACCACCTCTTTTGAGTAGGTGCTATTAGTCCCTATTTTTTTTCCCTTCTTCTGATATTTTGTTAATAATCAATACATGAAATTTTTTTCTAGGAATAATAATTCCAAAAAAATAGAAATATAAAAGTATTGGTGTCGAATATAAATAGCTTAAGTCTAAAAATCGAGGTTTTCTTTTGCCGAATAGATATGGAGGTAAATTGTACTCTCCGCAAATGTTAATTATTTTATTTACAAGCTTATCCCAATCTGTTTTGTTGCTTTTATTTTCGAATGACTGACCTTCTCTTTGATTGATTAAGTCCACTAAAAATTTGCCAAAAGTTTTATCACAAATGCTATTAAATTGAGGGTTCCCAAAATACCAATTTTTAGAAAAATATCCCGAAAATTTTCTGTTTTGTTTTTTAATATCTAGATTTAATTTATTTAATACTGGGGTTAACGAATTGGATGTTTTATAAAGGTCAAACTCAGGCCAATCTGAAAGTAGTTTAAGTTCCTTACTTGTTGAACATATTGTCCTTGACATTTTACCAATCGGAGTAAGAGGAAATGCTTTCGTAGCTATTTTCGCTTGGACTATGCTAGCTCTCGTATCGGAAATTCTGTCTAAACTTTTTCCGGTAATGTCTTTGTTAGTGTTAGTATATATGAATATAATATCTCCTAATTCTGTTTTACTTTTAATTTTGAAATTATTGAGGTTTTTAGTTGTGTTTGTATATTTAGCAAGAGGTATTTTATCAATCCATCCATAGCTTATTTTATATGATTCTCGGAAATATTCTTCATTTCTGCAACCTATATTTAGTAATTTTTCAAGTCTTTCTAAAAAGTCATTATTGAATAATTTTGAGAGTGCTTCTAATTCAGAATATTTGTCTTTAGTATATAAGCTTGATATTAATATATCAATATCTGTCTCCATAGTATTGTATTTTATAATATATATTTTTTTGTCCTACTAAAATGGTTACTGTCATATCTATAACCTTTCATTATCCAATTATATCTGATTTTTTGTCAGTTTGCTAACCATCTTCAATCAGATTACATCTTAAAAATAATCTTAATCCACCAACCAAAATCCCCCTACCTATAAAATCAAGTAGGTGTAACCATCAAAAAAGTTATTTTTGACCACAAAAGTTATCGTTTGTTTCAATTTTAGATAAAACTCCATTTGTTGGAATTCAATTTGAGGGGTTGGGCTTTAAGTTTTTTAGTAAGCTAATATTTAGATAAAATGTAAGAAATATTTGTTATGAATAGGGTGGAGTAGTGTTATGTAAATAGCAAGAAATAAAAATTAATTTATTTTTTCATGAAAAACATAATTGTTGTATATTTATAACAAATCTGTTAGTTATGCGTCGTGGAACTTTAAATACAAAACCTTTTAACACTAGTAGAAGTGTTCGAAATGCTGGATTAAAAAAACAAAACCGAAAAGTATATCTCTTAAGTGCAGATGGTCATGAATACACTTGGTCGAATGCTATAGAGCGATTAGGTATCGTTCGCATTGGTATTCCGTATGATTCGATTGAAGTAATTAGTAACCGTATTAATTGTCCAATTAAGAATGTATTAGATATTGTTGGTATTCCTCAAACAACCTATAATAGTAAGAAATCAAACCATGCATTATTAGATGTTAAAAATAGTGAGTTGATTTTGTTAATCAATGAATTAATTGATTACGGTACAGAGGTTTTTAATGATGAATTTGAGAAGTTTCAACTTTGGTTAAAAAGCAAAAACAGTTCTTTAGGTGGATATACACCTGAAAGTTTGTTGGATACTTCATCTGGAATTGAAGAAGTACGAAATTGTTTAAATCGTATAGAATACGGAAATTTTGCATAATGAAAGTTTTCCGTATCGAAAGACAAAAATATCTTTCCACCACTTTACAAGGAATAGGAGCTTCTATGACAGATGGGTTTCGTTGGAATAGCCAACATACGCGTATTGTCTATACCTCTGAATCTCGCTCTCTTGCAATGTTAGAGATAGCAGTTCATTTAAACATCCATGAAAATTTACCCAATGATCGATATTTACTTGAAATTGAAATTCCAGATAATATACAAATCCTAGAAGTAATGCTAGAAGATTTACCTGAAAATTGGGATGCAAAACCTCCTACACTTGAAACACAAACCATTGGTGATGATTTCGTTTACGGAAATGATGCTGTCGTTTTGAAAGTACCTAGTGCAATTATCCCAGAAGAGTTTAATTATTTAATCAATCCAAATCATAAAGATGCAAAACGCATAAAGGTTTTAAATGAACGAAAATTGGAGTTTGATGAGAGGTTGGGGAGGGAGTTGTAATTTCAATTCGTTTTTATTTTCAATTCTTCCATCTTTTTTTTGTTTTCCATTTTTTAGGAGTTATATCAATCGCATCAATACTATCAATACACATTTCACAATATACTTTTTTCGTATTTTTTTTCTTTGAAACATCTATGAAAAAAGTCCCTTCAACGAATTCTGTTATATTAAGGTAATAATTGAAACTATTTTCTAGCATTAAATTGGTTAAAAATATTTTCATTTCTTTTTCATTTTTTTTAAAGAAATATTTATCAGATTGATAAATTTCAATTTTAAATAATTTAGTATTTAAAGAATCTTTTATATCCCGAATTCTAAAACAATTTTCTTTTGAACCTATTGCTTCAGGAACATTAAGGTCTGTTAAATAAAGCAGTGTATCATTGTCACAAGTTAAAAACAATCTTTTCGTTATATCTACGCACTCGGGTATTGGTTGTGCAACAATAAAGTTAAATTTTATTAGAGCAAAATAAAGTAATAACTTCCTCATAATTAAATAAATCATTTATACCTTCAACTCCTAAAGTAATTCTTTCTTCAACAGTTTTGAGTAGTTTTGTTAACTCATCATAAACTGTTCTGTAAGAAATGATGTCTATCTGTTAAATCTCTAAAGTCATTAAAATTACTGTTAGAATATTTAGTATTTCTTGACATCCTTCCAATGTTGTGGAGTTATATCCCATAAATTTGGAATTGGTGACAACGACTTTCTTTCATTTGAATAATCCCATTTTTTTCTCTCATTTTCTTCTTCAACATATCGTCCTTTATATTTTTTATTCAATATCTTATTAACATTAATTTCATAAAATCCTTCTAAAAATGGAATTGAATCAAACTGATAATTTTTAAATCCTGCATTCATTAATACCCTTATTTTCATTTCTTTTTCGTTATTTCTTTTTTTAATGATTATTAAAAATTCATTTCCACTAACAGTAATTATTGAACTAAAAATACATTTAATCGAATCATAAATAATACTGTTTTCAAATTTATTTTGTTTAAGAGTTCGAAATTCAACAGTATCAATAGATAAAGGAATAAAATCTATTTTAAATAAGTTATCTTGCGCTGTAATTATTTTTCCATTATCTGAAAACGCTCTAAAAAAGCACTTGGATTCAACCTGACAAAAACTGGTATTATTAAATATGAATAATAAAATAACAAACAATAAAGCATTTTTAATTATTTCTCTTACTTTCTTGCTAACGCTACCAACTTGTGCGATAGGAACTTCAGGAATATGTAAATGTCCGGTTGGCAAATTCTTATCTAATTTTTCTCTGAGTCTAGATACTCGATAAAATATTTCATTGGACAAATAACTGCCACCTGAACCAGATTTAGAAATTAGACCCGAAGTCAAGTTTAATGGTTGCTTATAATTATCTGGGTCATCATTTGCACTATCGACACTTGTCGTGTAAATAGAATTTAAATCATTAAAGTCTTGTCTTAAACCAACTGTAAATGGATTTCCTTTTTGGGTTTGATTATAAATAATTGGAACAAAAGGCAATTTGGTTTCGTAAAACTGATTACCATCAATATTTGATTTAATTTGAATAAAAGTATTTTTTATTTCATTACTAACCCCTTCATTATCAATTGTTCCACCTCTGTTTCTGGCGGCAAATCGTTCAATATAGAACTCAGTACTTGTGTTGGGATCCAAACTGATAGTTAATATTATATTAGCTTTATTATTTATTAAATTGAAAAATTGTGAAAATGTATCCTCAATAATACCAAGATTAAAATCTCTATATCGAACTGGTAAAACAATGGATTGAATTATCCCAATAGGAAAATTAGAATTATCATAAACGATTACATTGTGTAGTGATAATGCAACAGCACCTGATGGATTGTTTTGGTTAAAATGCTGCCATTTAGGAAATTGTTTTTCATTTAAAAAAAATGGATCATAACCGCTAATTAAAACTTTCTTCAATTTTGGATTTTGTTGATATGCAGTTATAAAAGCTGAGTTATTGGATGAAAAATCAACTCCTTTATAGTTTCTAGATTTTTCTTCAAAAATTTGAATAATTTTTTCTAAATCACTTCCTGAGTTTACTTCACTACCTTGTATGTCAGAACTATAAGTATGTTGCCCGTTAAAATAGGGATGACTTTTTAAGGCTACTTGCATTTTTATTCTAGCCCAATAGAGTGGTCTATCGTCTGGATTAGCATTATTGTTGGCTTGTACTGTGCTTACAGCTTGGTTCCAAATATCTTCGGCACTGTCTTCTACCAATGCTTTTACATTGCTATAAAAATTTGAATCATTATTTATTTGTGATAGTGCATTGATAAAACCATCCACTTCCACTTGCATTCCGCTGTCTTTTTCGATAAACCAATCTTCATAGCGTTTGTTAGTACTTGGTTCTCTGTTTTCAAAGCCTATTTTTTCTTCATAATTTCTTTCATAGAATGTGCTATCTCCCAAAGGTTCATTATCGGAAAATGCTTTTGAACAGAACATGAAATTATCGGTTGTGTAAACAAATACATCGGAAGCTGGTGAAACAATGAAAGCTACACCATTATTATTTAATCCTTTAACTTTTAGTTTGTATTTTTTATAAGGCTTCCCATCTTTGTCAACGCTCAGAGTTGGTGAAACATCTTCAAAAACAATATATCTGTCGTGAAAATTACTTAAACCTGTCACATTTTTCAGTTCGGTCACTTCACTTTGCATCAAACCAAGTAAGTACAGGTTTTCCTTTCTGCTTGGAAATCCATTGTAGTTTGAAATCCCAAGAATGCTTACAGGGTCGTAAGTAGCTGTACTCACTTCTTCTTGAATGGTTTGGTTTGAGTGATACATATCTCGTTTTAAATGAGATATTTGATTAAAGTTACCCTCTAAATCAATTCCTTTTCCTAATCCCAATTTCGTGTCAGGATAAAACTGACCGGTGTTTTTGTGAGCGAATAACATTTCGGAAGTGAATACAACCCGTTGAGCATCAAAATTAGCTTTTTGTCTATAAACACCATCAAACTCTATAGTAGATACTTCTCCTTTTAAATAGGTGGAATGTTCACTTGTGGATTGTTGAAAGGCATATGCTGTATCTCCAAGATAAAGCATATCCAAAGAGCCAAATAAATGGTCTAATTGATTTCCTTTTGAAATTACAGTGTTAGGTGAAGAAGAACTTGTTTCCTGTCTGTAATAATAAAGCCTCATATAATAAGCTATATTATTTTTAGAAGTTCCGCTACCTTGGTTTGGAAATTTTAATTTGACTTCTTTACTCCAATTTGTTGAAGTGCCGTCTAAAAGTTTCGTGTAGTCTACAAACCTTGTCCGTGAACCTCCTGTTAATAGCTCGGTATATTCTAAGAATAAGAGGGGTTTTGTATTGTCATCAATTCGAAGATTAAAAATAATATCATTGAAATTGTTGGATGTATTCATCGGATTGTCAATAGCAACAATTGGCCATCCGTTTCCTAATATTCCATAGATTTCTGCTATTGGTGTTGTTGCACTATTTCCAATCTTTATATCCTTACCTGTTCCATCTTTATAGTTTTGGTAAAAATTATAGGAATAGCCTAATTCACTTCTAATATCAAGATACACGCGATGTTTTGTTGCAAATTTTTTAAGCAAAAGGTCAAATAATTCTTGCTTCTTTATTTTATCAGTTGTTTTTTGAACACCTGAAAAAGTAGAAATATGAACTCCAATATTATAGTGTAAACCAAAAAAAGCAGCTGGATCTATAAACGAAAGTATTTCTTCTTTTTTAGCTCGAAGTGCTAAGCCATTCAAATCAGTTGCGTCTATTTGATGATTGCCTTTTCTTAGATAAGCTAAATCAATATTAATTCGGTCGTTAGAAGTAACTATTTCAAAACCAATTTTATGGTTATTTGTAAAATCACCAAACCATTCTCCTTGTTTCACAAACAAGGGGCGTAATTCTTCCTGAGAGTTGTCGTAGATTTTTTCGATATTCAAATTAGAAGGTAAAGATTCTGTATACCCGAAAACTTTTGGTGTTGGGTTTGGATGGTTAGGTAATTTAAAATCAATCTTAAAATGTTTGTGGTCTTTCCAAAGACGGGCTATAAATTCATTATTAGTAGTATCTTCCGTAACGATTTTATCTTTATCAAGTAGTGTATTTTTTTCTATACCACGAAATACATAATATTTAATAGTATTAAAATTTACTTTTAAACTCTCTATAGGCTTGATAATAACATTTACTAATGTATCATTTACTTCGGATGGTTGAACTATCATCATACCATCTTGACATGCAAATGCTTTTGCTTTTTCAACCAATTCAAACATTGAAGTAATATTAAACTTATTGATTGGATCGGAAGCGTCTACTCCAAAAGTGTCGTCAGGGTTTTGGATAGTTAGATTAGTGGGGTCTATGAAGGAGTGCATGGTTTTCTATGTTTTGAAATAGATAATTTGAAGTTAACTAAGTCTATATTAATTATTGTTTTACTTTTCCAAAAGTCTCTAACTCCATAAATTTTGAATTGAATAAATTCGATGGCATTTTCTTCTTTAATAGATTATGGAAGTTTTCGTCATGAGTAGAAAGTATAATTTGTTTTCTATGGTTTACAACTATACTTCTTAATAAATCTATGGTCGAAAGTATATTAATACTATCCATTGATTGAACAGGGTCATCGATGAATATACATTCAAGTGGATTTCCTTTTTCGTCTTTTGCGTTTAGAGCTTTTGCCAAAAAGATGCTTAAACTTAATATGTTTAACTGTGCTGTACTGAAGTACAAATTAGGAATTATTATTTCGTCTTGCTTTTCTTGATATACACAAACATTAAGTTTTGGCTTAGTATCTGAGAAATCACATTTAAAGGTTACTGTTTTGTAATCAGGATGCGGGTCTATTTTTCTATATAATTCATTTATCAATCCTTCATAAAAGAATGTATCTATTTGTTGAGCTAAATAAACAGTTACACTTTTCAACTCAATATCTAATTCCTTAACTATTTTCTTTTTCAAAAAATCAATTCTCGATTTAGTGTCTTTCTCTTTAATTTTTGCCTTCTCGTACTTCAAATAAGGTGTGACATTTTCTTTGAGTTTAGATAAAAGATTAAATTCTTTAATCCTAAACTCAAGTTTGTTGATTTCTTCATGACTCTTCTTTTTTCGATTATCTAGAAATTTCGTAAACTTTTCAAGGTTGTATTCTTTTAATTCAATACTAAGTTTCGATTTAACTTCTTGCTCAAAACTAGTTATTATCTTGATGTATAATTCTTTCGATTTATTGATTAATTCATTTTGATTTTGAATATCTTCACTTTTATAAGAGTTTAGAACATTATTAAGTTCTTCAATTTCCTTTTTCAACGTTAATTCTCTATCAGAATTAGATTTAATGCTACTTATCGTTTTTGCTAATTCATCAATCAGTACTTTTTCACTTAGTTCTATTTCTGGAAAATTCACTTTAAAGAACTCAAAAACCTTTTGAAATACCGATTCTTTTTTAAGTCTATCAATGTCATATAATATCTTGGAAGATTTTTCTTTTACATTGTCTAATTTCAATGATTCAGATACAACTGAATTTTTAAGTTCTTCATTCTTTTTTATGAATGATTCAAATTCGGATTTTAATTTGCTTAATGAACTTTGTGTTTCTTTTTCAAATGCTTCAATCGTTTTTCCCTTTAGTTTTAAAACAGTTTCATTAAGAGTTTTAGTGTTTAATTCTATCTCTTTTATAAGTCCCAATTTTGAATCTGAAAGTTTTTTTAAATCATTTAAAGATGTTGCACGTTTTTTTTCTATTTCTTCTAAAATCTTGACTATTTCAGCTATTATTTTTTCTCTTTTTAATTTTATAGATTCATTTAGTTTAGTAATGATATTATTTTTATCGTCTCTTTTTTTCAGTAAACTTGAAAGAACATTTGACAATAGTTTGTTGTTGGATATTTTTGAAGCCAGAAAACTAAACGATTCATATTGTTGTTCACATAAAGGACAACTATTTACTTTGCTTCTATTGACTATTTCTGAACCCTTTGATATAAATTGTTCAACTTCTTTTTGAAAGTTTTCCCCTGCTTCTATTTTATAATTGATTTCATTCAAAGATTTCTTTTCGGTTATTAATACATCCTCAATTTGTGTAAGTTCGGTAATGATTTTTTTATTATTTGAATATGCTTCATCGGAAACTGAAGGGTAAACTCCCTTGTTGATTTCTTGAATCGAAATTTTGAGATTATTTATTGGTACTTCAAATAAACTTTTTTCCATTTCTAAGCTTGTAATTTTCGCTTCTACCTCAACAAGTTTTGCATTTGATTCTTTTAGCTTAAGATTAGTGATTTCAAAGCTTTTTTTAAGCCTCGGTGTTTCAGAAATTGTTTTTTCTAAATCCGAAATTTGTTTCTGAATTGAGTTTTGTTTAGTGATGTTTTCACTTTCATTTTGTTTTAGTTCATTATGGCTTTTTGTTATTGCTAATATTTCTTTTTTTAGCTCCTCGTATTCTAACCTCTTTGATGAAATTTCTTTGACTACTTTTTCATATTCTTTGAAGTCATTTTTTAAAGATTCATAGTTTTGTTTTTTTGTATTTAGTTCCTCGTTTAGCTTTTTAAGCGAATCAATCTCATTTGTACGCTTTTGTTTTTTATCAAATTTCTCAAGAATGGAGTTGTTTTCTTTGAGTTGTTTTTCAAGGATTCCTATTTTACTTTTAGAATCAAAATATTTAGTCATACCTTCAAATTCTTCATTACCAGTGAAGAAAATATCTAAATACTTAATTTGTTCAATAGCTTTTTTAATTTCAAAATCTAAATCATTTGTCCTTTCTGATATTGCATTTGAGAGTTTAAGAGCATCCGCATCAGAATAAGATTCATTAATCACATTTAAATACTCTCCTGCCATGTTTAGTGAAATGATTTTTTCATTTACAGTTTTAAGAATATCCTTATCTCCTTCAAATTTCAATTCTAATTGAATGCCGCTTAACTCCTTTTTAAGTGTCTCAATCTTCTTGTTTGTGAATGCTATTAGGCTAGTTAGTTTTCTATAATATTCATCTATTTTTTTATCGCCAAAGTATTCGATGAATGTCTCATATCTATCTTCTGGTTTATCTTCTTTTAAAAAAGCATCAATCCATTCTTGTGAAAGTATTACTGTTTTGAATTCTTTGTTAATAGTTACATTTGGGTCAAATTTATAATCATATCCTGCCTTTGTTTTTGGTTTTTTTATTTTGGTTTCAATTGGAATTTCTTCACCAACTTTATATAGTTTGATATACGATGGAAGGTCTTCAGCAGAGTAATTATTTCGTAAAAAATATTGTTTATTATTCGATCTAATATTTCTCTCTGATTTGACTGAATTAAAAGTATCCTTTCCATTGCCTTTTCTTAGAAAACGGTCTATATTATTGGTAATACCGTATTCTACAGCATCATAAAATGAGGTTTTTCCAAATCCATTTGGTGCATACAAAGAAATAAAGTCAGCACTTTTACCATCTTCTTTACGGATAAAATCGAATGTTCCATCTTCGGCTTTGTCATAAGCACGAAATGCTTGTATTTCAACTTTTTTAAATTTCATTTGTGTAGATTTTTTCTATTGAATCCAATGCAATTTGTAAAGCATCATCATTCTTTTTGTTTAAGCTAAGATTGTCTAATATATTGGATAGTGAAGTATTCTTTTTATACTGTAAGGATTGCTTATTCTCAACACCAATTTGAATATTGTCATTTGTAATATGTTCTGATATCCAGAAATTAATTTCTTTTTCTGATATAGACTTGAAGTTCTCAATTACAATTTTTCTACTGCTAAACTTATTATTTTCGATTTCATATTTCACTTGTTTTTCAACATTTTCTGCTGATATATAGAAAATGTAAAAATTCCACCTGGAATATTCCTCCTTTAAATTAATAACAAAATCTGTGGTAATTTGACCATTAAAGTCTTTCCAATTTTTATTTAAATCATTGGGTGTTTCAAAACTTACAAATACTATAGGAATAATTCCACCATATAACAATTCCCCAAACACTAATTCTTTGATCGGGAAGTCTTTCTTAAATTTATTAAAAAGCTCTTCAAATTTTAATTCTTTATAGGATTCCATGAGTATTTGCTTTTATTGTTTCTCTTGAATTCAAGACATTTATTTCTTGATATTTAAGAATGTTTTTTATAATCGAATCTTGAAATTTAAATATATTAACCAATTTTAATTCCTCGAAAGGATTATTTACAGTATTACTGATGTTTTTAGGGTCTATTGGGTTACTAATATCGGGTATTAATAATTTTAATTCCTCTTTTGAATATTCAACACGTGTAGGATTATCCTCGTTAGTTGCACAAACAACGATAGAGCCTCCATTCTCAATATCTGATAAGTTAGAACTGTAAATTTCATTTATCTTCTTCGTCCATCTATTTGTATCTATAATAAATAATTTCCTTTTTTTGTGCAGTTCTTTTAAATCTTCAAGTTTCAATTTCTTTTCAGAATGTAGTTGATTGTAGGTTAAAAATTCTAGAAAAGATGCCCATAATTTCTTATGAATGTTTATAGTTTTATCAGTACCTTTCACTAGAAATTCATCCTTAAATATTTCCAAAATAGAGTTTGGGGCAAAGTCTTCACAAAGATCTTTTGATATTCTCTTTAACTCATTTTGGATTATATCTTTTTTATATTCAAGATAAGGTAATGGAAAAATATCATTAAGTAATCTTTCAAAAGAACCGATGTAAGGTGGAAATAACTTGCATAGTTGGTCTTCATTTTCAAGTATAATATCATCATAAAATGATAACGGCATAAATACTAATCGACCTAAGGTTTCTTTTCCATCTTCTGCAGCCATTCTAGATTGAATACCAGCAATCAAAATACAAGAATCCTCTACCTTCAGAATACCACCTCCTGATTGACCAATTACTTCCGTATAGATGATAGGCTGTTTACTTTTTGATTCAATATAATTATGTTCCTTAGGTTGTAGTATTGAAATTTCATCAAGTCTAAAGCTGTCGTTTTGATTTCTTCTAGAATTAGGATGTCCACATAAAAAATAACCATCTTTATTTTCATTTAATAAATCATCTCGAAGTAATGCTTCTGTTAGTTCTATTTTTTTGACTTTTATAATTACCGCATCTTTGTTTTTGTCAGAATGTCTAAAAGGTTCGCCAATAATTTCTAATGATTCTTCTATTAAAGTTCCATTTTCATCCAAGTTTTGTCGAATTATAGATGGTGAGTTATTGTCTGATATAACATGCTTTGCCGTTAGAACATAACTATATTCATCATTTATTGGTTGAAATAGGCACCCGCTTCCTCCATCAACTTTTACAGTATATTTTGGTAATAAATTTATTCTTGCCATTATTTAAAAAGTAAATTCGTTATTCTCTTGGCTTGTGGGCTTAAAGTTGGGGAAATCTGAATAATCTTTATCTGAGAATATTTGTTGGATTTGTTCGGGATAATTGAAATACAATTCACAATTTTCGTTTATAGATGCAAGTCTTGCTAAAAACTGTTTATTTGGATGAGCATGTTTGTCGCCATTAGTACTTATTACATATTTGTTAGTTTTAATTAGTTCTAGCATCTCTAAACTATTATTTGCTTTACTTCCGTGATGTGAAATTTTTACTAACTCTGCGTTTAATGGCTTTTCTTTAGAATACCCAAATGCTTTTAATGAATTTACTACAATTTTTGGATGTGCATCAGCTAAGAAAACAAAGTTTTTTTTCTCAAATGTCAATATGAAGGCGATTGAACTGCCATTGTGAATAGCAGTATCTTCTTTGAATTTGTCACTTGCAATATGTTCGGTTAGTGTTAAGTCATAGTCGTTTTTATTGGCCGAAGTGTCTAAAGATTCAGGCGCCTCTTTTTCCCATTTACCAAGTAAAAGCCTTAATTTATCTGGGCTTGGAGATAAGATTTTAAACTTTATTCCTAAATACTCAAAATACTCTAAGGCAATAACTATTCTTCTGTCCCAGATTCCTTTCGATTCTATATAATCCTCAAAATTAACGCCTTGCCCAATGCTTGTAAGAATATTATCATTTGGAAATTCTAAAATATTTTCTGGTATCTCTTGTTCGTCAAAATATTCTGAAATCAGTTTTCCAGAGTTAAACCAAACTTTTCCTATTATTTTATATGCTTCTTTATCATTTTCAAACCATTTTAATACCCCTCCAATATGGTCATCATCAACATGTGTAATTATAAGAAGGTCAATTTTTTCGTTATTCTCTCTGATTAAGTCAATGTTTATTTTTAATTCTCCGTATTCTAGTTTACTTTTTTTGTTTTTCTGTAAGAATGTTGCAGGCATTCCTCCGTCAATTAATATGTTTCTCGTTTCTCCGCTTTCGTTGAACGAAATCAGTATTGCGTCACCGTTGAATGCTTTTAAAAACTTAATTTTCATGTATTTTATGAATTTGATAAAATAAATTACTTATTAACCTAAATTTCATTTTTAGAACTTTTAATTATAAAAAACACGATTTGATTTTTATTTCTTATCTATAGAGGTAAATCTATTCGCAAAATTCACAAAGACAATTTCACAAAATCTGCCATAATAGTAACCTTCAAAATCTTCTAATTTATCTTCTGACTTTTTGAATTTATGTACTTGAACTTCTAATTTATCGAATATTTGATCTGGAGTTAATTCTATTACACCTTTTTTACCCCATTGATCAGTATGCTTTAAATATTTATAATCTTTATATAGATGTATCTCCCAAGTTTTAAGTTCTCCATCTTCAATCATTTTTATTATTTCATTTTTTAATGAACTTGGATTTGGTGTGTTAAATTCTAATTTCATATTTTTATTTTGTTTATAATAATGATATAGATGAATTTTTTGATTACTTGCAAAATTTAATTATCATTCATTTAGATTCCCCCAACCCCTTCAACATCTCCACCAACTCCGGTTGCGGGTGCATATCGCTTTTGTCGGCTCTATAGGACACATGGGTGAAGATTCCATTTTTACCATTTAATGCATCATCATTTAAGTCCCACATGGTTGGGTGGTATTCTTTGGAAATTTTGTAAGTGTCACATAAATAAACCAAGATTTGTCTAAGAGATTCGATTTGAACAGCGGTATATTTATGGAAGTAACGATAACCTCTCCAGGTTTTTCCGTAGTCAATCACTAATTCTTTAGCGATTTCTTTGTCGTATGCAGTATAGAACTTTCCGTTTTTTTCGGTGATTCCTCCCCAGTTACATACTTCAATCGCAATAGATTGCTGATTAAGCAAGGTATTATTAGATTTCTTTAGCCCTAAGTGGTGTGCCCAATGTTTACTACTAAATGCTTGTGCGATGGTTCCATCTCCACCGATGACAAATGCTGTGGCAACACGCTCTGTATTTGTGGTCCATGCATTAATAACATTCGTTGGGTTTGAACCACTCACTGTATGGTGGATTACAATCTGATTTTTTTTAAATTCTTCTTTGTAGTATTGTGTTTCAGGAAATTTTACTTGTAGAATTTTACTGGTATCTAATTTTAACGGCATTTTTTTAATAAAATTAATTTTTATGCCTCGTACAAAAAACACGTAATTCCACTTTTTATACTAGCGTATAATTACGCTATATAGAGTAGTTATACGCTAGTTTTGTTCTTAAATAAATTAAAAGAAGTATTTTAAGTAAAACTTTAAAATCAAAAATAGATGGCAAAAATTAATCACAACAACTTTTTGGATACAGTTGATCATATTTGGACAACTGCAAAGGAGAAAGGAATTATGCATTTAAACTCAAAAGAACCTTATTTTGATGGAACATTTTTTGATATAAATGATAAGCGTTACGTTAACTTTGGTACTTGCGGATATTTGGGATTGGAAAAACATCCAGCTTTGATTGAGGGAGCAAAGAATTTATTAGAAAAATACGGAACTCAATTATCTATGTCACGTGCATATGTTCGTCCTCCATATATTCAAGAGTTAGAAGAATTAATTTCACAGATTTTTCAAGGAAATAAAGCAATTGTTTATACATCAACTTCTACAACACATTTATCTGTAATTGGTTCAGTTATCAAGCCTGATGATTTGATTGTGTTAGACCAACAAGTACATTACAGTGTGCAATACCCATGTAAGTTTGCTAAACTTCAAGGGACAGAGGTAAAAATGATTAGACACTCTCAATATGAACAATTAGAAGATATTTTAAAAGAAGAATCGAACCGATACCAACGCATTTGGTACATGGCAGATGGGGTGTATTCTATGCATGGAGATATTCCAAATACTACGATTTTGAAATCATTAATGGACAAATATCCGAAATTACATTTGTATTTTGATGATGCACATGGAATGGGTTGGGGAGGAACAAATGGTGCTGGAAATATCTTTGAAAAACTAGGGATAAATGATCGAATTATTTTAGTATCAACACTTGCAAAAGGGTTTGGTTGCGTTGGTGGAACTGCTATTTTTTCAGATTCTGAAATGTATCGTAAGATTGATACCTATGGAGGGATTTTAACCTATACACACCCCTTAACACCTGCTAATGTAGGGGCTGCAATTGCATCAGCAAAAATTCATCTTTCACCTGAAATTTATGAATATCAAGCTGAATTAAGAGGATTAATGGATTATATGAATCGCTTGTTAAAGGAAAATAACATTACGAACACTTCGTCTCCAGATGCACCTATTTATTTTATTGGTGGAGGAAGTAGTAAAGTAACTCATAATCTTGTAAATCGAATTTTAGGAGAAGGAATTTATGTTAATACAGCTACATTTCCGGTTGTACCTAACGATAAATCTGGTTTACGATTTACGTTGACACGCCATAATACCATGGAAGATGTGAAATTATTGGCTGATGCTTTGGCTTATCATTTACCAAAAGCAATCGAAGAAGAAGGTGATGATATTCAACGTGTGTATGATGTGTTTAATATTCCTTTGTTAAACAAAACAGTAACTAAAAAGGAAGAAGCAACTACCCATAAATTTACGATTGAAACATTCGATACGATTAATAAAGTAGATAAAGAAGTTTGGGATTCAATGATGAACGACCGTGGTAATTTTAATCACAGCGGAATGCAATGTATGGAAGAAATTTTTTCAGGTAACGAAAAACCTGAGGATAATTGGACATTTCATTACATTATCATCAAAGACAAAGCAGGTAAGCCAATTTTAGGAACATTTTTTACAGGAGCAATTTACAAAGATGATATGTTATCGTTGGAAAATGTTTCTAAAAAGATTGAAGAAATTAGAAAAATAGAACCTTATTACTTATGTAGCAAAACATTAGCTATGGGATCGTTATTTGCAGAGGGTGATTTCTTGTATCTTGATCAAAATTCAACTGAATGGAAAAATGCAATTAAAGTATTGCTTAATCAAGTTGATATTTGGAAGAATGAAGTTGATGCGAAAGTTGTTGTTTTCAGAGATTTTGTAGAAGAAAGTCCTGTGAACATAATTTTAGAAGAAGAAGGATTTACGAAATTGAGTATGCCAAACTCAAATGTTATTGAAAATTTTCATTGGAAAACTAATGATGAATTGTTAGATAAAACATTAAGTAAAAAGAAAAAACAACACATTAAAGATTCTGCTTTAAAGAAAGAGAAATATTTCGAAGTAAATTACAGAAAAAATGTATCCGAAGAAGATTTGAATTATTATTATCAGTTATTTCAGAATGTTAAAAGTCGAAATTTTGGATTTAACTTTTTTGCATATCCAGAAAGAGCTACTCATATTATTAACAAATTCAATGATTGGGAATTCATAGAATTAAGATTTAAAGAAACAGGGAAAATAGTTGCTTGTGGTTGGTGTTTTGTAGGTGATAATTCGTATTCTCCACTTGTGATAGGGCTAGATTATGATTATCAAAATGATTATGAAATATATAAACAGGGAATTTTTCAAACAATTAAGCGTGCAAACTTACTCGATAAAAAAACAATATATTTAGGTTTATCAGCAGATTTTGAAAAACAAAAATATGGTGCAAAATCAATTTCAAAAAATACTTTTGTTAAATTTGATGATACTTACAATCTTGAAATGATTGAAAATATTTTTAAAGGGTAATTTATATGGAATTTGAATCTGATTCTTTGTTTGATTTTTGGTTAGAAGATGGTATTTTACATAGTACCTTCAAAACTCCAATTCATTTTACTATCGATTTAGGAGAACAATTAATCCAAAAAAGGCATGAAGTTTCAAATTTTCAAAAGCAGTATTGGTGTTACGACTTTACAAAAGTTCTTTCAATGCCTAAAGAGTGTAGAGACCATGCGAATAAATATGGTCAGGAGTTTTTATATGCTTCAGCAGCAGTAGTAAAAAGTTCAATTCAAGCTTTTATTGTTAATTTCTTTATCAAGTTGAAAAACCCTAAAGTACCATTTAAGGCATTTACTTCAAAGGATGAAGCAATTGCATGGTTGAAAGAATTGAAAAAACAAAATGAACATTTCAAAGAATAAAGTAGAACGAGTTCATGAACTAATAAATAGCATCAGTGGTAATACTACTGATGTTATTTATGATGATTTTGAAAACTTTTTAGATGTAACGATTTCAAGGTTAGAAGAATTAAGTTTGGCTAAAGCTCTTGAAAAAAAGCATAGAGAGGAGTTTATAAATCACTTACAGGATTGTATTTTTAATAATTTTTTTGAAAAAATTCCTATTCAAGATGTTAATGAAGACATTGCGTTGATGAGTTATGTTTTTAATACGTACTTGGAAGAATTAGAGTCGCAAGTGGTAATGCGTGACAACTTTGAATTAATTTTTAATTCAATTGAGCATCATGTAATTGTGATTGATCAAGAGAATGTGATTCGTTTCATGAATTTATCTGCAAGGTCCTTTTATAAAAGTATTGACAATACCGAATTAGAGGCGTTTGATCAAATAGATAAAAAAGAGTTAATAGATCATTTGATTGAGTTTAAACATTCACCGAATTCTCATCTTGAAATTGATTACACCTGGAATATAGAACAAGTTGAAAAGTATTTTTACTACAGATTTTTGAAGATTACTTTTGAAGGTAAAAATCAGCTATTGATAATTGGTGAAGATAAAACAAATGAAAAAAACGCACAGTTAGAAATCTTACGAGCAACTTTACTTGGGCAAGATATAGAGCGGGATAGATTGTCAAAAGACCTTCATGATGCTTTTGGTCAGAAGTTAACTGCTATTAAAATGCATGTTGTAGGTACAATTGGTATGGATACTTCCAGTGTAAAATATTGTGAATTAATTGATGAAATACTGGATATCACTTCACAATCAGTTAGTTTGATTCAAGAAATTTGTTTTGATTTAATTCCTGCTGCCTTTGAGAAATCTAGTTTAAACGCGGTAATTAACGAACTAATTACACGTTCTAAAATTAGTGGAGTTGATTTTATCTTTTCTTCTAATCATGCTGAAATCGTTTTTGAAAATAAAAAATACACCTTGTTTATTTATCGAATTATTCAAGAATTTGTAAATAATAGCTTGAAATATGCGCATGCTGAAACGATTTACATTATCATTAAATACGTGAAAAAAACAGGTGAATTCGAGATGAATTTGGTAGATGATGGCATTGGTTTTGATATGAATACTACCGTTTTTAATAATGGGATTTACAACATGCAACAACGTTTGAATTCCTTGAATGCCAACTATGAATTTGTTTCAGAACTTGGAAAGGGAACTAAATTAAAATTTCAATTAAATTTGAAGAATAGTTTCAAAAATCAATCGTTAATTAATTAAATATTAGCTTAGAAATTCGTATGGAAGTTGTTAAATTATTAATAGTTGAAGATCATAAATTAATTCGAAATGGAGTAAAACTGATGCTTTCCAATCAGTCCATCTATCGATTTGATTTTACCGAGGTTTCAACCGGGGAAGAAGCTATCAAATTGCTGGGGGAAGAATCATTTGATTTTGTGTTGTTAGACATTACCTTGTCAACGAAGATTTCTGGTTTTGAAGTTTTAAAATTTATAAAACGTAAAAAATTAGAAGTACCTGTTTTAATTCAAAGCATGCATGATGAAGTTGATATTATCAGAAAAACATTTGAGTTAGGGGCAAAGGGGTATATCTCTAAATCATCTGAAAGGGATGAATTAGTGAATGCTATTCGCTCCATTTTTGCAGGACAAAGGTACATGAGTAACGAGGTATCGCTCTTGTTTTCAAATGATATCGCAAATAATATTTCTAGTAAAGCTAAAAATGGGCTGACGATGCGCCAGATCGAAATTTTAAAGAGTTTAGCAAAAGGAAAAACAAACAAAGAACTTTCTGAAATTTATTTGTTGAGCGTGCGTACCATCGAAGGGCATCGAAGCAGAATAATGAAAAAGTTAAACCTTTCTTCTACTGCTGAAATGATTCGATACGTTTATGATAATAAATTGTAAATAATTGATTTTTTTATTAACAATTAGTTTTTGGGTGTTAATTTGTTGATTTTTATACTTTAAGAAGTTTATTTATCCCTTTTTTAACCTTCCGTTAATAGCCAAAAGGTGTTTAGTTTTTACTAAGCACCTTTTGTTTTTAAAAGTTTTTTGTTTCAAGAATTATTGCGAGATAAAAAGTGTCTTAACACCTTATAAATACTAATAAATCTTCTGTATTTAATTTTTTAATAGCACGTATAACTACGTTAGTTTGATAGCGTAATTATACGCTATTGATTGGCGTATAATTACGCTAATATTAGTGTAAATACCTGAAATAAAGATGGTTCATTGTGGTTTGAATAATAATTTGTACGTTCGTGCGTTAACTGTAATAATTGAACTCATATCTCGAGATTAATGTGCAGAAAAAATAAAATAGTATGGCGGATTTTTTCTTTTTTACGGATGTTGATTTGTTGAATTCACAAACTGCTGATCAAGCGTATGGACCTGCAGGTACGGATTCGGGTAAGGATCGATTTAGAGTGACATCTTTACACTCTGCTACTGGGACTCCTAAAGCCTATGCTATTTGTGATGGTCAAATTGCTGTACAACAAGATAGTTCTAATGCTGATTTAATACATTTAATTCTTAAACCAAGTAAACAACCTGATTTTAATATTTCAACAATCAGTTATATTATTTATAAAGGGATAAAAAAGAATTCTCTAATCAATGAATCAAATGAAATAATTAAAAATCAAAATAATAATTTATCTGAAACTATATATAAGTCTTGGGAAGACTATTGTAAAGCAACTAAAATTTCTTTTTCAAATCCGACAGTAGAAGTTGTAGGAATAAATTTAAAAAATTCAATTCCCAATTATTCAGATGACGATTTTATTGATAATTTATTTTACAAAGAGTCGTCTGATATTCAATTTCCAAAAGTTACTGCTGGTTGGACTTTGGGTCAATTTGATTCAAATTTATTTGGAATAGAAATAATTATTGAAAGTGTCGGATATGAACCTAAATTAAAGCTAGCTAGAAATCTTCAAAATTATATACTGGTAGATCAATATACTGGTAGTGATGATAGATTACTTTTTGAACATTGGCACAAAAAAGAAGAGATACTCAATTTTTATGACCCTACAGCTTTTTATGGGAGCTTTTATGTTTCAAAATTGAAATATATTAAAACTGATTTATCGAATGAAAAAATAAAAACGGATGAGATTTACACCAAAATTTTAAAAGGAACTCATCATGATATAGATGAAAATGGCAATTTTTACAATAGGAATAAAGTTTATTTAGATATTAGAAATGAACATAATCAATCTTTTAATTATTATAAAAATTATGGAACTCACCTTTTATTGAGTTTAAATGAAGGAGATGAAACTGAAATAAATTATTATTCAAATAATTGGCCCATTTGCATTCTTAATTCCTCACCTGATACTGTTTTTCCTTTAAACAACGATTCGAAAAATATGATATCCGTCAAATTGCCTGTTGGTGATAATTTTTCAGGATTGATATATGTTTCACAGGGGTATTTAAATAATAAAAGCACTTTTAAAAAAGAACTGAAAAACAAAAATAAATTTATAGAAATATTTACTGAAGATAATTTCACCAATAGTTTTACAATATTCACCCCGATAATTAATGAAAACAAAATAGTCTCTAGTTACATAAAATTAAGATATCTAAAGAGGAGAATACAAGATGAAAATCAATCTAATTCTCTTTTTCAGATAGTCTCAACTGATTTTGCTGATTTAATTTTTACACCTTATTTATTAAAAATTCCATATTCAAGTTCAGCATCAAATGGGTTAAAAATTAAAATATACAATGAAGAATTATATATTGATTATTTAGAAGAAAGAGGAACTGATTTTGTTGCAAATATTGGAGTAGCAGAAGATTCTGAAGGTATTAGTTTTTTTGCTTATGCTAAAGATGTTAGAGAAACAAATAGTTTGTTCAGTAAGAGAGTCTCAATTTCCTTATCTTCAGAAATAGATAAAACATCAACTAATTTATTTTCTTCCTTTCTAGATAAATTTTCAAATTTAATAGTTGAAGAAAATTTTATTCAAGTTAATTCGTTGAATAATGAACCTATTCAGCTTTTTCAAATTAAGGAAAGTTCATTATTCAATGGATTCACAACTCCTAATTTTAGTAATGAATTTATTTCAATATCTTTTAGTAAAGATGAGTTTGATCAAATAAAAAGTATTGTAAACGAACAATCTGGGTTTTTACCAAATTATAAAATTTTTATGGGATATTCAGAAAGAACAAGTTTAAACGAAGACTTACTTGATGATTATTCGGATGATGTCAATCCTATTTTTTATGACAGTGCATCGATTCTATTTAAAGGTTTTAAAATCGAAAATTCAATTCTACAAATATCAGAGTTTACACCTTTATTAAACTCAAAACCATTTAAATTAATTTTTTAAAAATATGGCTAACGTAAATACACCAAAACGAAAGAATTCAGCCGGAAGCACAAGTGTTAAAACTGATCAAGGATTTTCTGTGAATAATGCGTTGTTGAAAGAATTATTGAAATCTTTACAAGAAATATATTTATATGCAAAAGACAATCAGATTCCATCTTATTTAAACTTACCTAGCCCGTGTCCAAATTATTTGAAAGATATTATTCAAAAAGGAATTTCAGATAGAGTTGGAAATATAACTATTAATCCAGATACATTAACTATTGATATTACAAATCCTAATGATATTGATTTAGGAGCATATTGTACACTTTTATATAATGCTGTCGCACATCATTTAATAAAAGATTTACAATTGGTTTCTGTAGGAAGTCAAAAATACTCAAAAATACTACCTAATCAGTCAGGTTTTAAAGATGATAAAATACAAGTTAAAAGTATAATTTTTAACAATGATGGTAAAACTCAGAAAGCAAATAATTTATTACCTCATATTTATATAGCTTTCAGGGATATTTTAATAAAAAATGGTTTTATTTTCCCGAAAGATGCACAATCCTTTGTTGATAGTAAATTTAATCTAATATTTTTTTCTAATTATGGAAATATAGGAGTAGATCTAAAAATAAACTTTAATCAAAAAAATTCAGTAATTGGTACAATGTATAGTTACTTATTTTCCTATGTTAAATCAAATGATATAATAATTTTAAATAAAGGTGTTTATAATTTTGATCCTTTGTTTGTTAGTGGATTGAATTCATTGACGAATAATCAGGATAAGAAAAATTTAATTGTTTCTGAATGTTCTGATATTTTTCTTAAAATTTTGAAAGAGTTAAATATCAAGAAATATGAAATAATAGATTTATATGTAAAGAGTATTTTTAAAATTAATTTTCCAAAATTAGCCCCTCCAAAAGGTAGTTTTTTAACAATAGGAGATGGTTCTGGTACAAATGGTATACTTGATATAACAAATTATGGTGTATCATTATTGGATTATAATTTTAGTGTTAATACGAGAGAAAATAATCTGTATGATACACAAAAAGATACAGATACAGATACAAAAAAAGAAGCAGTAAAACAAGAAGAAAAAGATTCTGTATATGATTATTGTTTACCTTTTGTAGAAAATAAAAATAAAAGAGTTTTTAACTCACTTAAAATTGGAGAACGATACAAATTATCGCTTAAAATTAATGGATTTGATTTAAATGCTAATTACCATATTAAAATACTGATAAATGGTCTTGTTTGTGGTTTACTCGTTAATAAAAATGAAGCCTCTGATTATAAACCAGAAATACCCACACAATTAGATAATAAATATCCGATTGCAATGTTTAGTTCAGTTGCGGATTCTACAATTTTTTATCATCCATTAAATTCATCTGTAATAGCAATTTTTGATCATACTTTAAAAAATTTGAATTTTATTGCAAGTCATAATGTATTACAATTAGATGTTAATAGTGATCAGAAGAATTTTGGAAGTATTGAAGAAATTTTGATGTTATCCTTGTTAATCAATGATGTTGAACCTAAATTTAAATTTAAAATCAACGATTTGTTTGATAATGATCGATTTGAAATAAAAACTGATGATGTTGAAAATAAATTTTTAACTTCTATTTCAGACATTAATCATGTTAAAAATTTAGCGAAATTATTAAATGATGTAAATTTTCAATCAAAAATTAAAGTAAATATTTCACTATCAGGTTCATATATAGGTAAGTTAATAAATAAAAATACCGTTATTTCAGATTTAAGATATAATCCTAGAGTAAAACCAAAAGATCATGGTGCAATTGAATCAATCCCTGATTACTATATAAAGGTCCGCCAATCAAATGGAAAGGTTAATTATACAAATACAAAAATTGAAATAACAATAGATTCTACAGCTAGTCCTTTAAGATCAAGATTGGATCAACGACTTGTTGGTCCTGTAGCACCATACGACTATAATTATTCTAACAATAGTTCAAAGTTAACAGATTTAAATAAACATACTTGGTATGGAGCATCACCTACAAAAAATCCTGAGTCTTTTTTAATGGTAAATAATGTGAAAATCCCAGTATACAATCAGGTATTAACTGCATTGAGAAGTATTGGTACGCTCGAAGCTTTGTTTAAAAAAATTTTAATAGTTGCATCACAAGATCAGACAATGAATATTAATGTGATTAAAACCAATTTAGACAATATTTTAAGTTCTGTGTATTGTACGACGATTCCTAAATATGGAGATATTAATAATACGGAATTGAATAAAATATCTTACAATGATTTTAAATCGTTTAAGTGGTATGAAACTACAAGTGTTCAATCTCAATTTTCTGATTTTAAATAAAGTATGAAAATTTACATATTCTTTTTAGTTTTATTTATTCATTGCAATTTACTTGCGCAAGAGGATTTATTACCTCTTGATAGTTTGTATAGGCTTTATAAGGCTACAGATACTGATAAACAAAAAGAAAAATTTGAAAATGTTTATAATTTTTATATTAAGAGTTCTGGATATGCTTGTGCACCTGAAGATTTACCAAATGAACTACTTAATGAAAAGGTTTTAACTTTTAAATTTTACTTACCTGTTAAAAAAGATTTTAATGTAGAATGGTATAGAAGTACAGGTTATAATAAATATTTTGATAATCTAAAATATTTTAAAAGATTACAAGTTCTTGAAATTTATTCAAATGAGAATGATTCTTATTTGTATGATTTTTATTATAATTTAGGTGATTATGACGATTCATTTTACAATTTAAAACGTTTAAAGTGGCTAAATCTTGAACTCGATCATTTAGTTTCATTAAGACTTTCAGAAAAAATTGAAAATTTAAAAGAACTTGAAGTTTTACAAATACTAAACCACAAAGGGATTTCATTTTTTCCTTTATCATTGGCATTTTCTCCGAAATTAAAAGTTTTAACAGTTAGAAATTTTGAGAAAGATTATTTTATCAATAGTAAACAAACAATTGACTCAATTAATTTTATTGAAACAGATAATTTTGAAATTTTACGATTGATCAAAGAAAATCATAAAAAAATCAAAATTGATTCCACCAAAATTGGATTTGATGAATACAAACAAGACACCTCAAATAACTTAATAGATAACATTCCCGAATTTATTTGTCAATATTACCCAAATGGTCAACTCAGTATTCAAGGTAAGGTTAATGATCAGCATCAACCTGAAGGTAAATGGGAGTTTTATTTTGAAAATGGGAATTTAAAAGAAAGTAGAGTCTATGAAAAAGGTAATCCCATTGGTGTTTGGCAAAAATTTAATTCTAATGGGAAATTAGTTTTAGTTCGAGATTATTCAGTTCCTGGATTATTAAAGCAAAATAGTTTTGATAGTTTGGGTCGTTATCTTATTAAAAATGAAATTGAAAATGATAGTTTGGGATATAAACACTCTCTGAAAATAAAGTATGACTATAAAAATCTCCATAAAGAAGTAGGTGCTTTTCAAAGACCAGTTCGTTTTGAATACTCCATCGATACTATTTTAAATTTTCAAATTAAAAATAAATCAGAACTATATCCTTTAGATACTTTATTAAAACTTTACTTGAATGCGAAAAAAACAGCATTTAGAGGTTCATCCACATATATTACTGAGCAAGCATATAAAAAAATTAGAGAAAAATCTGACCTATTTTTTTCAAAAAACACTTATTTACCTGTGTATTTTAATTTTTTTCAACGAGAGAATACTCGATACTGTTTAAATACACAAGCTCAAGGTTTAAGGTATTATCAAAATTGTAATAGTGGTGATTCATTTTTGGAGTTGTTATATCACGAAACATTTGCGCCTAAACATTTTTTACAGATTTTGGATATTTACAAACCTGATTCTTTAAGTTGTGATACGAACTCAACAAATCCTTTAGATTATATTGAAGGTAAACCATTTAATGATTTTTATTATTGTAAAAACCTAAAAATCATCAATATAGCAGGAGATATACTTAGTAGAGGTTTTTATTCTGAAGAAGTTTCGAATTTAAAAAAATTACAAGTTTTTCAAGTTGAGAATATAAGTCCAATCCCCTTTTTCCCTTTATCTTTTGCTTATTTACCCAACCTAAAAACCTTAAGTATTCGGAACTCAAAGGATGATTTTAAATCTTTTCAACCATATTCTTATTCTAGCTATTTATTAAAATCAGATATCGAAAATTCAAATACAATTAGAGATGAATACAATGAATTCTACATAGATAATTCAGAAATATTTCGTTTTATCCAATCAATGCATAAGTCAATCAGTATCTCATCTAAAAATATGGACTTAAAAGATATAAAAGATGATACTACATTTAATTTAATCGATTGTATTTCCAAAGATGTATTATTTACCTATCCATCAGGTCAGCCCAGTATAGTTGGTCAACTCAATGAATCTTTACTACTCGATGGTCCGTGGAAGTTATACTATCCTGATGGTAAAATAAAAGAAGAAAGATACTATAAAAATGGAGATGCAGAAGGTGTATGGAATCTTTATGATACTGAAGGAAAAGTAAGGGTTCGTTATGAATATTTAAACAATGAAAAAATAGAAAGAGAGTGGGATGTTCGAAACTATATATTTTACTTATATAATATTAAAGGTGAGTTAATTCGTAAAGAAAGAGTAATTAGGGGTAATAATCGTTGCTATGTAACTGAAGAAGAATATTAAATATTTAGAATTTTAAATTGAAAAACTATGCCAAATAACAAATTTTATCCAACTCTTTCAGAACTTTTTTCTATAGATCAGCTCCCTGACTCTTTAGGAATAGTTAAAGATGAGGCAGAATCACTTTTGTCCAAAATCTTTTATAAAGATTATATTGAGGAAAGAAGTATATATGGTGATGTAGCATTTTATAAACTAGCTTTATTAACATTTGGACGTATTGGAGTTTCAATACCAGGTACAGGTATTTCATTGCTTTTTAACCCTGACCAAACGGAACAAAATGCAACGACATTACCAATTACTGTAAATTATAATTGGCCAGTAGTTAAATATATCCAAGAATTTAAGTATGCTTTATATAGTTCGGATTTATCTGCATTTTTTCAAATCTTTCTTGAGATTATTGATGCAGATAGAACAGAGTTTCTAGCAGAATTAGTATCATCGTTTATAGATGACCCAAACCCACTAGAAAAATTTGTTTCAGATTTTAATACAAAATATGCTCCTGCACAACTTGTTTTACCTACTGAAATTGATGAAACTGTTTTTGAAAATATTAACTCACAAATTGAAGCAGTAAATAAAGATGTAACAACAATTATATTTAGTGATTATCTTTCTAATAATCTTTATTCTTTTGATGATATTCTATCGAATCTAAAAAGATTCTTCAATAAGTGGTTAGGTGATTTTGATAAAGATGATTTGATGAAAATCATCACACCTAATGCATCTTTTTCGTTAGATGAATTATCAGTTGCGATTGAATTTCCTCGTACCGTTTTCCAACCAATTGCAACCAGTTCTTTAAATTCTACTCCTCAAGTTTCAATTGGTTCTGCTCTTCCAGAAGAGTATAAAACGTTGTTGAAGTTCAATGTTGGTTCCTTAAATTTTTCAACTGAAGATGGTTTTCATTTTAAAAATGAAAGTTCATTTGATTTTCAAAAATCATTCATTTTAGGAACCCAATTTTCATTGGAAATAAACGATATGAAGCTCGATTTAAGTCGAACTTCTAACATCCCTGAAGCAGATGCAGATGGTCGTCCTGTTGATTTTGTTGGAGTTTATATCAAAGATGGGAGTATTGGTTTCCCTGCTGATTGGGGGCACAATGAAGCAGGTTCAACAGGTGAACTATTTGTCAATAATTTATTAGCTGGTACCGGAGGATTGTCAGGTACAATCGGCATGCGTGCTAAAAATGGTGTGAATACAGCACCCATTATTTCTTGTAAGTTAGGAGGAAAAGTAGAATTAAGTTTAACTGGGTTTTCTTTAACATTTCAGCAAAATGAAATCGTTAACTCGATTATTACTGGAAAAATCACTTTACCAATAAAAGGAAATACAACGACGATTGATGTTACTATTTCAATCAACAAAGACGGTTCATTTGATATAATAGGTTCAGTTAAAAATGGTGTTAAAATATCAGTTGGTAATGAATTTGATATTACTGTTTTTAGTTTGGAAGTCGGTAAAAAGGATGGTAAATTCTTTTTTGCAACCGCAGCCGACCTCTCTTTCCCGGACACTTCCATTGTTTACACTTCACTAGGCATTACAGAACCATTCCATTTACAAAAATTAATCATTTGGGAAAACGGCCGCATTGAGCTTGAGGGCGGAACATTACCATTACCAAAATCCATCACCGTACCATTAGGTCCAGCGAAGTTGAATGTAACGGCTATCCACTTTGGTTCACACGAGCAGGATAACAGAAAATACAATTTCTGGGGCTTTGATGGAGGTGTGAATGTCAATCCAGGTGGGGTAGATGTGAGAGGAACTGGTCTAAAGTATTTTTACACCATAGACGATGATGCAGCCCAACAAAAAACACATAAATCACATATTTCGATTGATAGTTTAGCCATCGATTTAATCATACCAGGCGATGCTAGTAAGGAAGATGCTACGGTACTTATCCATGGA